>Ga0075154_10000031_pt1 | contig 97784 bp, 81 predicted proteins | sample JI71714BDNA_FD_70965 | JGI IMG/M metagenome (GOLD analysis project Ga0075154, IMG submission 70965) | Wastewater effluent complex algal communities from Wisconsin, to seasonally profile nutrient transformation and Carbon sequestration -... | ecosystem: Engineered > WWTP > Effluent > Algae... | reverse complement strand
GCGGCGACTTCGGGCTCGGCGGCGACTTCAGGCTCGGCGGCGACTTCGGGCTCGGCGGCGACTTCAGGCTCGGCGGCGACTTCGGGCTCGGCGGCGACTTCAGGCTCGGCGGCGACAGGGGGCGCCAGTGCGGGCTCCGCTGCGGCCGCAACGGGCGGTTCCGGGGCCTGAGGAGCAGCGTCGGCGCCGAGCGCGCCGTGATCGTGGACCAGCGGCACGGCGCGGACCGCCGGCTCCAGGTTGACCACGGCCGGTTGCAGGTGCGCCGTGGTGATGGGCGGCAGCTGCCCTTCGCAGCGCTGGATGCTGCGGGAAACCGCGAGGAAGAATTCCTGCAGTTCCTCGATCTGGTGGCGGTGCAGGCTGCTCATGACCGGATTCTCAGGAGGACAGGTTTTCGAGGATGGCTTTGGCGCTGGCGCCCTCTTCGCGCCAGAACTCCGCCGCATTGACCCGCTTCTCGTCGGCAATCAGGAATTTGCAGACGTCGTTGCCCATTGCGTAACACTGGACTTCGATGCTCTGCAGTTCTTTCCGGTGGAAATAGGAGAAGGCACCGGCAAACAACCCGGCATACATATGGCAGACCGGCCGGCCGACCAGCTTCATCGACTTGGCGACCGCCGAATTGCGGATTTCAACCAGCGAGATGCCCTTGTCCTGGAAATTGAGATCCAGGCTCCAGCCACCGAACCCCTCGATGGTCAGCGGCCACCACCAGCATTCCCAGACGAAGCGCGGATTCATCTGCCAGATTTCCAGCTTGCCGCCGCCGAATTCCTGCCGCATCCGCGTCGCGAAGCGCTTCATGTCGGCCAGCGCCCATTCCTGACCGCAGCGATACATCAACAGTCCGCTGCTGCTGCCGACCTCTTCCTCGATACCCAGATGCAGGCCGTTGATGAAGGCCTCCGAGATCTTCGCGGCGCGCTGGCCGTCGCGCAGATAGATCGCGCCCTCCTCGCGTTCGTGGCGGAAGAATTCGTCCGGGGTGTAATAGTTGTGATACCCCTGGATACCACCCTGAATGACGTCGATTCCCATGATCCGCTCCTCGTCTTATGCGCTCAGAGCTTCGGCTGCTGCAGCTCGGGCACGGAAAAATCCAGATCCTTCAATTGCATGATCGAGGACCGGATGATGATCTTGTGGGCTTCCACCAGCACATCGCCGGTGATCGGATGCAGGATCGGCACGGTGGTGCGCTGGCCGATCAGGCTTTCCAGTTCGCCGAAGGATTCGACATACATGCCGTCCGGCAGGGCTACTTCGACGCCATCGCCCATCACCCGGGCCTGACAGGCCAGCCGACTGTTCGGCTGCGCCCCGGTCAGGACACTCAGCGCTAGCTTTTCCCGCTGGGACGGTGGCGTCAGCGAGTTTTCGCCGGCGGTGACATAGACATGGCAGGTGGCACACAGGCCGCGTCCGCCGCAGACCATCTTGACCGGCACCTGTTTGGACAGCAGCGCGTCCAGCAGGCGGGCCTCGGTCTGCAGCGAGACGGCATTCGGATCACCGCGGAAACTGATGGTTTTCATGGGCTCTCGATCGCTCGCCAATCGGGTTTCAACGGGAGTCCGGCGCGGCGCCGGCGGCCTTTGACTGGCGCAGCAACTCGGCCACCCACGGCGTCCAGCCGCTGTCGCCAAAGCCCTCGTCATGCAGGGTTTGCAGCAGGTCATCGAGCCGCTGCCGCAGGCGATCGGCGTCGAGGTCGGCCCACTCGGCCTGCGCCAGCGAAGCCAGCAGGGCGCTGACCGGGGCGGGGTCGCTGCCCTCGCGCAGGAAGGCCAGCTCCAGCGCGGCCCGCCGCAGGCCGAGGTGCAGGGCCAGCGTGTCGGGGTCGACCTCGCTCAGCGGCGCCTGCTCGAGCGCATCGCGGAACACGCCGCGGGCACTGCGCAGCGTGACCATGTCCAGCGCGCCACAGCGCAGCGCAGCGGCCAGGGTCAGGTCACCGGGCAGCGGCGTGGTCAGCTGTTCCAGCTCGACGCGGACCAGCCGGTCGGCACGCCACCAGCAATAAACCCCCGGTCGGTGCCGGCGCAGCGCGATCGCCGCGTCCAGACCGGTGCTGGCCGAGGACTTCAGCACGCCGGCGGCCTCGACGATCTCGCGCAGCTGGCCCAGCACCTGGGTCAGTGCCGGGTGCAGCGCAGCGTCGAAGGACGGCCGCAGGAATTCCTCCAGCGCCGACAGCCGCTCGACCGACCAGTCGCCAAGCGGGTCGGCAAAGCCCTCGCTGCCGATCGAAAGCTCGGTGACCGCGGCACGCCCCAGCGCCGGCTGTGCGGCGGTCAGCAGCGTGCAGACCGCCAGACCGGCGACCAGCTCGCGCCAGCTGCGTTCGACCTCGATCTGCTCGCTGAACTGGGCGGTGGGCTCCCACAGCAGCTGTTCGCAGAGTCCGGCCAGCCCGGCCATTCCGCCCGCCAGTGCCGCGAATCCGGCCAGGAAAGCCGGTGCCTCGCCGCCCTCCCCGTCCAGCGGCGCCGACAGGCGCGCGGCCAGCCGCGGCCAGGCAGCCCTCGACTGCTGCGGCGCCAGACCGACGCGGCTCAGCATCATCCGGCCCGCGTTGACCAGCGCCAGCGCGACGCTGCCGGACTTCAGGCCCTGCTCCAGCTGATCGAGCACCGCGCCCCAGCTCAGCACCAGCGCGCGCGGCAGGCCGGGCTCGGCCAGCAGCTCGGCGCGCCGCGCCGCCAGCCGCCCACCCAGCGCGATCGCGCCCAGCACCGGCAGGCCCTGCACCAGCAGCAGATGCCGGAAACCGGCCAGCGCGGCCGGTTCCGCGGCGTAGTTCGCCGCCAGCCGGTGCCGCCAGGCCGCGCGCAGCTCGGCGGGCGGATGCAGACCGAGCGCCCCGGCCAGATGCCGCACGCTGTCGCGCCAGGCCAGTTCCGGGTCGCCGTGGCTGGCGAAGGCCTGCTGCCACGCCGCCCACAGCGACTGCACCATCTGGTCCGGCCCGCTCAGCTCGGCCGGCGGCAGCGCCTCGCCGTGGTGCGGCGCCTGCGGCCGGGCCGCGGTCACCACCTGCTGCCACAGCGCGCCGGCGGTGCCGACCGGCGTCAGCGCCGGCTGATCGACCACGACCAGTTCGCGCGGCAACTCGATGCCGAAGCCGCGCCGGTACACCGGCATCAGGATGCCGCGCAGCAGCGCCAGACCTTCGGGCCCGAGCGCCGCACCGGCGCGATCGAACAGCGCGGCGAGGTTGTAGATCATCACCGGCGGCGTGCGGCTGCGCAGGTAGGCGCCGATAGTGCGCGCCCACCAGCCGGCGACCGCCACCGGAGCCCCCTCGCCGTCGCGGATCAGGCTCTGCGCAATGCGCTGCAGGGTGAAGCTGTTGTCGCGCACGCAGGCGGCGCGGCCGGAACCGCGGGCGTAATCGGGGAAGCTGTCGTAGACGTCACCGGCGGTCTGAGTGGCGACCTCGATGGCCATTTCGGTCAGCCGCGCCGCGCTGCGCACCTGCAGCAGCACGGCGGCCCAGTCCTCGCCGGCATCGCCGACCAGCGCCTGCCACGTCGCCCCCAGCGTGCCGGGCTCGGCCGGCAGGTGGCCGTCCAGCCAGCGCCGCGCCAGCGCCGCGCGCGCTTCGGCCTTGGCCAGCGTCGCCGGCAGTAGCTGGTGCAGCAGCGCCAGACGTTGCAGCCAGTCCGGCGCCTCGGCGACCGCGGCCGGTACGGCGGGCAGCGCCTCGGCGATCAGGGCCGCGGCCGACTCGGCCACCACCGCCGGCAAGCCGGCCGGATCCGCCGCGCCGCTCTGCAGCGCCAGCATCCGGTACACCGCCTCGCGGGCCGGCTGCTCCTCGGCGACCAGCGTCGCCTGCACCGCCGGCCACTGCGCCGCCGCGGCCGGATCGGCCGGATCCAGCAGCGCCAGTGTCGCGCCGGCGTCCAGCCAGCGCAGCAGGCGCTGACCGGCATCGACGAAGCCGTCCAGCTCGTGTCGCTCCCATTGCTGGCGCAGGCTCTGCACCTGCAGCTTCATCGCCGCTTCCAGCGTGTCGCGCTGCGCGCCGAAGCGGTCGTGCAGCCAGTGGCCGCGCAGCGTCCACTGCCGCCAGCGCTGCAGCCGCGACTCCGGCACCTCGGCCAGCAGCGTCTCCAGCGCCAGCAGATCGGCCCAGAGCTCGGCCTCCGGCGGCAAGTACAGCGCCGCATCGGTCAGCGCCTGGCGCAGAAAAGCGAAGCGCGGACCGGAGGCCAGCAGCACGTCGATCACGTCGGCGAGCGGGTTGTGCAGCGCACTGGCGGTGCGCTGCGCCAGCGCATGGTCCAGCCGCAGCACGATCAACGACCACAGCCGGGGGCTGAACTGGAAGCGCGGCAGCACCATGCGGGCGAACTGGCGGATCAACTCCAGCTCGACCGCCGGGCCCATGTCCGCCGAGCACTGCGACCATTCGGCCAGCAGTTCGCGGAAGGCCTCGGCCAGCAAGTCGATCTCGTGCTCGGGAATCGGATCGTCGAAGGCGACTGCGGTGGTGGCGAGTTCGGCGCAGATCTCGCCGGCGATCGCGTCGCGGTCGACGCCGATCTGGAAGCGCTGGCGGAACAGATCGGCGGCTTCGCCGGCTTCCCACAGATAGGTCTGCACATAGGCGCGAGTGGCAGCCGGCAGCGCCGGTGCGATCGCCCGCAGCGTCAGATCGACGGCCTCGCCGAGGCGGTCGAAGGGAATCGACTCGCGGGTCTGCTGGGCCAACCGCACCCAGGCCGGCAACTCCGGCGCCGGACCCGGCTCGACAGCGAGCCGGGCAATCAGCTCGCGCAGCAGCGCATCCAGCGGCTCGGCCAGGCCCGGATCGCCGCACAGGGTCTGCACGCTGCCCAGCCAGTCACGCCGGGCCGGACCGCCCAGCAGGCCGTCGAGGGCGCTCGCCAGGGCGGCGTGGTGGGCACGCCGGGTGGCAAGCGGGAGCTGTTCGGCCACACAGGGCGCGTAGAGATCGGTCAGCGGAGAGCTGCGCATGGTGCGGGGCCCCGTCAGGGATGGTCCGTGCGGAGGGAGGACGCCGGACCACCGGCGCCATGAGTCAGTGCGATATCGACCGGCGCCGGGCAGGCCAGCAGATAGCCCTGCCCGCTCTGGCAACCGATCTCGATCAGCGTGCGCTGCTGGCTGTCGGTCTCGATGCCCTCGGCGGTCACCGACAGCTCCAGCTCCTCGGCCAGACCGACCAGTGCGCGGACGATCCGCTGGTCGCGGGCGCTGTGGTCGATCCGGTCGATGAAGCTGCGGTCGATCTTGATGCCGCTGATCGGGAAGCGCTGCAGGTGCGCCAGCGAGGAATAGCCGGTGCCGAAGTCGTCGAGCAGGATGCGGATCCCGGCCTCGTCCAGCTGGCGCAGATGCTCCTGCACCAGCCGCTGGTCGCCGAGCAGCGCGGTTTCGGTGATCTCCAGCCGCAGCCGGCCGCGCAGCAGCGGGTTGCGGGTGACCGCGGCCAGCGCCGCAGCCAGCCATCGCGGCGATACCAGCGAGGCGGCGGAGACGTTGACGTTGCAATAGCCCGACCACGGATGGGCTTCGAGGAAGCACACCGCGGCCGACAGCATGTGGATGTCGAGATCGACGCAGAGGCCGGCCGCTTCGGCAGCCGCCATGAAGCTGCTGGGCAACAGCAGGCCGCGCTGCGGATGCTGCCAGCGGCACAGCGCCTCGTAGCCCTGCACGGTCTGGCCGCGCAGGTTGAAGACCGGCTGCAGGTACAGGCACAGCTCGCCCTGCACCAGCGCCTGCCGCAGTTCGCATTCGGTGCGCCAGCGCTGTTCGCTCTGGTCGCCCATCTGCGCCACATAGCCCAGCACCTGCGCGCGACCCCGCTCCTTGGCCTGGTACAGCGCGGTGTCGGCCTGCCGCAGCCACTGCTGGGCATCTTCGGCAGCGTCGACCTGGGCGACGCCGATCGTGCAGCCCAGCACGATGCGTTCGCCGCGGATCTCGATCGGCGCCTGCAACCCCTCCAGCAGGGCATGCGCCCGGACCAGCGCGGCGTCGAGATCGTCGATGTCGTCCCACAGCAGCCCGAACTCGTCCTCACCGAGATGGCCGAGCAGCCAGTCCGGGCCCGCCAGCGCCTTCAGTCGGCGCGCCAGTGCCTTCAGCACCTCGTCGCCGAGTTCGTGGCCGAAGGCATCGTTGATCGCGCGGAAGCGGTCGATGTCGAAGACCACCAGCGTCTGCCGGCCGCCAGCGACCCGGCCACCCGGATGCCGCGCGGCCAGTTCGCGGGTGAAACCGGTGCGGTTCGGCAAGCGAGTCAGCGGGTCGAAATAGGCGAGCCGTTCGAGATGGCGTTCGAGTTGCCGCTGCTGCGACAGGTCACTGGCGCTCAGCACCAGCAACTCGCGCTGATCGAGTTCCAGCCGCGCGGCACCGATCAACAGCGGCAGCTCGCGGCCGGACTGGCAGATCAGCGTCGCGGTGTATTGCCGCGGGCCCTGGCCGGACCACAGTTCCGCCCAGCGGGCCTGTTCGCGCGGACCGGGAAACAGCTCGTGGAAGTGCAGGCGCACCGCCTGCGCCGGGGCGTACCCGGCCAGCTGGCCGAGGGGCGGATTCCAGCGCAGCAGCCGGCCGCGGGCATCGAACACCAGCAACAGGTTCGGCAGCGCCTCGGCGAAAGCCTGCAGCAGCGCCTCGGCCGGGTCTGCCGGGGCCACGACGGTGGCCGCCGGGTCAAGCAGCGTACCCATCGCCCCACGCACACCAGCGCGACGCGCCTGCCACGGTCGCAGACGACCGCCGTGGGAGACACTGGGGAGGGGAGTTGCCTGCAGCCACACCGTATTCAAACCCCGAGTTGCAAGGTCACTATTGAATCGACGCCGCCTCATGGCCGAACTAGCGCATTCGCATTACGCGCGAATCACTGCCGTGGAAAGCGCGCCACCACGCCGCCCGATGCCCGTCGCTTAACCCGAAAGAGTGATCTGCCGGACGGTCGGCGCCGCGCAGAATCCGGCGTCAGACCCGACGAAACCGGCCATGCCCCAGTACGCCATTGCCCTGTTCGAAACCGCTCGACTGGCTGGTGTGCCGGCCGATGTCGGCCTCCTGCTGCATCCGCTGGGCACGCACTGGCAGGTGGCCTGCCTGCCGCTCAGCACCGCGGACCTCGACCAGTTCGAACGCGGCGAGGACCGCGATCCGACCTGGCTGGCGCAGGCCCTGACTCGCCAGCACGCCGCAGTCGCCCAGCTCGGCACCGCAGTGCCGATCTATCCGCTGAGCTTCGGCACGCTGCTGCCGGACTTCGCCGAGCTGGACGCCGCAGCGACCGGCGCCGCGCCGCTGCTCGCCGCCTATTTCGCGCAGGTGCAGGGCTGCGGCGAATGGGGTCTGCGGGTTCGCGCCACCACCGCGGCGCTGGAGCCGGCACCCACCCATTCCGGACTGGCCTGGCTGCAGCATCGGCGCGATGCCGGACTGCGGCGGCAGGAACAGCGTCGCGAACGACTGGAAACGGCGCTGGCCCTGCTCGCCATCCATCTGGACCCGATCGTGCGGGCGCGGACCGAGCGGCCCTCCTCCGGCGGACTGGCGGAAGACCCGCAGACGCTGTTGAACGTGGCGCTGCTGGTGCCCTTCGCCGAGGAAGACCGGCTGGAGGCCGCGCTGCAGGCGCTGGACACCGCGCTGGCGCCGCAGGGCCTGAGCCTCCGGCTGTCCGGCCCGTGGGCGCCCTACAGCTTCCGCCCGCGACTGGGCGAGGTCGCGCTGTAGGACGTGGCGTCAGAGTGTCGGTGCGCGAAACGAACCGCACCGGAGGACTTGCGACACCGGGGGTCGGTGCGCAGAGCAAACCGCACCGACCGCTTCAGCCGCGTCGCCCGCCGGGCCGCACAGACTCCATCGCCGCGATCAGCTGCGCCGCGTCGATCCGGACTTCGCTCGCCGGATCGGCCTGCTGGGCGCGGATGCAGCCCAGCGCCGCCGCATCGACCAGCGCGACCAGTTCGGCGCCGCTCCAGCCCTCGGTGCGCTCGACCAGCGCCTCCAGCCCGTTCCGATCGGCGCGCGGCCGGCGGGCCAGCGCGAGTCCGAGGATCTCGGCGCGTTCGGCAGTCTGCGGCAGCGGGATCGGCACCAGCGCATCGAAGCGACCGGGCCTGAGCAGCGCCGGGTCCAGCCGGTCGATCCGGTTGGTGGCGGCCAGCACCCAGACGCGGTGGCGCTGGCTCAGGCCGTCGATCTCGGTCAAGAGCTGCGCGACCACCCGCTCGCTGACCGCATTCCCCTCGCCGCCGCCGCGCACCGGCGCCAGTGCATCGATCTCGTCGAAGAAGATCACCGTCGGACTGGCTTGCCGGGCCCGCGCGAACAGCTCGCGCACCGCCCGCTCGGAGTCGCCGACATAGCGCGACAACAGCGCCGGGCCGCTGACGGTGATGAAGTTGGCGCGCGCCTCGGTGGCCACCGCGCGGGCGAGCAGGGTCTTGCCGGTGCCGGGCGGGCCATGCAGCAGCACGCCGCGCGAGGGCCGGACACCGTAGTAGGCGTACAGCTCGGGCGATTCCAGCGGCCACAGGATGCATTCGCGCAGGCTCTGCTTGGCCGCGGCGAGGCCGCCGACCTGCTCCAGCCGGGTGTCCGGCACCTCGACGTCGTCGACGCGCATCGAGCTCGGCACGATCTGCGCGAGCGCCGCCTCGAAGTCGCCCTGGGCGATCTCGATGGTGGCCGGCTCGCCGCGCTGGCGCGCACCCGCCACCCGCGCCGCGACCCGCACCGCCGCCTCCTGGCAGAGCGCGCGCAGGTCGGCGCCGCTGTAGCCGCGGGCGTCGCGGGCCAGCGCCTGCAGGTCGACGTCGGTGGCCAGCGGCGATCGCCGCGTGTGCACCTTCAGGATGTCCAGCCGCGCCGACTCGCCGGGCATGCCGATGGCCAGTTCGCGGTCGAAGCGGCCGGGTCGGCGCAGCGCCGGATCGAGCACGTGCGGCAGGTTGGTCGCGGCGATCACGACCATCTGACCGCGCTCGCCGAGGCCGTCCATCAGGGTGAGCAGCTGCGCCACCACCCGCTTCTCGACCTCGCCCTGCACGGTGTCGCGGCGCGCCGCGATCGCGTCGATCTCGTCAATGAAGACGATGCTCGGCGACTGGCGGGCAGCCTTGTCGAACAACTCGCGCAGCTTGGCCTCGCTCTCGCCGTAGAACTTCTGCATCACCTCCGGCGCGCTGATCGAGAAGAAATTCGCCTCGCATTCGCCGGCCACCGCACGGGCGATCAGCGTCTTGCCGGTGCCGGGCGGGCCAACCAGCAGTACGCCGCGCGGCGCCTGGATGCCCAGCTTCTCGAACAGGTCGGCATGCCGCAGCGGCAGCTCGACGATCTGCCGCAGGCTCTCGATCTCGCGTTCCAGTCCGCCGATCGCGGCGTACCCGGGCGGGCGCGGCTTGCCCGGACTGGGCGGCGGCCGCACCTTCAGCGCAGTGTCCGGCACCACCACGGCCGGGTTGGCCGGCACCAGCACCCGCACGGAGAGCTGCCGCTCGCGGCCATCCAGCTTCACAGTGAGCGACTGCCCGACCAGCAGCGGCAGGCCGTCGATCCACTGCGACAGGTAGTGCAGCGCGGCATCCGACAGCGGCGGCCCGGCCGAGGGGTCGAGCACCACTTCGCCCGCGGCCGGACAGGAGGTCGCCGACAGCGACAGCGCCGCCCCGGGCTCGACGCCGAGCACGCGGCGCGTCGGCGCGTCCAGTTGCACCGCGCGGGTGCCGCGCGCGCTCGGGAAGCTCGGCAGCACGCGCACCACCGCGCGACCGCCGGGGCCCATCAGCAGTGCGTGGTCGCCGGTGGAAAGTCCCAGCTCGGCCGCCACCGCCGGATCCAGCCGGGCGATGCCGCGGCCCTCGTCCTGCGCGCGACCGACCGCCGCGGTCAGCGCCGGCGCAACCTCGGCGGTCGCACTCATGCCTTGCGCTTGCGCAGCTTCGGCTTCGGCCGGGCTTCCTCGGGCTTCGGCCAGGACAGCTCGATCAGGCCGAGGCTGCCGCGCATGCTGCGCTGCCGGTCATCGACCACGCAGGGCAGGTGTGCCTCGCCGTGGAAGGTCACGTCGCCGTCCACCGCGTCCAGTTCCAGCATGTCGCCGTCGACGTGGATGCGCAGTCGGCCGGCCTGCAGGCTCGGCTCCTTGATCAGCACGATGATCTGGTCGGCCTCGTCGTGGACCTCCACGGTCAGCGGCCGAGCCGGCGCGTCGGCCTGTGCCGGGGCGGGCGCCGGATTGACGACACTGCGCAGCCGGGTGGCGAGGTCCTTCAGATCATCCAGATCGCCGCCGTCCAGCGTGCGGGCGCGGACCTTGCGATCGACCTTGACCTCGCCGCGGGCCTTGGCCTCGCTGAGTTTCTCCGCCAGCTCGGCCAGCGAGCCCAGCGTGTTGCCGAAATTGCGGGCCAGATCGGCCCACGGGGACTTGTCGCTCATGACCGGGGTCCTTCGATGCCGTTGGGAAGGGGCGCCTTCGACGCGGCGAGCTGGGCCTCCAGCTCGGCGAGGCGCTGACGCAGCTGTGCGAGTTCCTCGGTGGGCGGCAGTGCGGTGGTGGCCTTTGCGGGGTCACCCTGGAACTGCGGGACTTGTCGCCACCAGTCCATGCCCAGTTCGACCGCCCGATCCACCGAGCAGATCACCAGGCGGATCTGGATGGTCAGCAGTTCGATGTCGACCAGCTTGATGCGGATGTCGCCGCTGATCACGACGCCCTTGTCGAGGATCCGTTCGAGCAGGTCGGCGAGGTTGGTGCTCTGCGTGGAATGCAGGAATTGGCGGGGTTCGTTCGGCATCGGCGGCCTCCGGTCAGATGCGCAACAGGGGGCCGAGGTCGATCTTCAAGTCTGCCGGCGTCAGTCCGAACTGCGCACAGATCCGCTCGATCGCCTCGGCCTGTTGCATCAGCGCACGACCCAGGCGCTCGGCCTCGGCCTCGCTGAGGCTGCCGGCGTCGAGCCGGCGGATGGCCTGCTTTTCCAGCAGGTCGTGAATCACGCGGATCAGCGTCAGCACCAGCTGCGCCAGACCGCGGGTACTGCCATCGGGGTCATCGACCGTCAGCTGCTGACGTTTCAGCAGGGCCTGGGCCAGCGCGGATTCGAGGCTCTCCATCAGCGGCTCAATGCAGACGGCGCGGCGCAGGCTCGACGCCGGGCGACACCGCCGACCCGGTTCCGAGGTCGAGCAGGGCGCCACGGGTGACGGCCGCCTGCCCGTCCAGCTGCAGGGCCCGGTCGATCGAGCACAGCACCACGCTCAGATCCAGATAGATCAGGTCGATCTCGGCGACGCGGATCAGCACCTTGCCGCGCAGCACCACGCCGGTATCGAGCAGCCGATCCAGCAGATCGGCGAGTTCCAGCGGCTCCTCACGGAGCCGGCGATCAGGACTGGAGTTGGACACGGATCTGCTCCAGCCGGTCGAGCAGCTGCTCCTCGCGGACCTCGAACGCCTCCTCGGAAATCTCGCCGCGTTCGATGGCGTGATGCAGCTGGCGCAGCTGCCGCATCAACTCGTCGCGATCGTCCTCCAGCTGCCGGCGCGCGGCCTTGTCGATCTCGCGGGCGATGCTCAGCAGCAGTCCGGTCCCGAACATCCGCGTTACTCCAGCTTCAATTCGGCAAAGCTGTAGGGCGGCCAGGGCCCGAGCAGCTCGACCACGTGGTTGTCGTCGAAGCGATTGGCGGCCGTGGCCACCGCCGCGTCCAGCGCGGCTTCCTGCCCGCGGGCGACCAGCAGAGCCAGCGCGCAGAGCGTCTGTTCGTTGCCATAGGGCATCTCACGCCAGTCGGCGATCACCGGGCCCAGGTCGGCGAGGATCGCCTCGGTGGCCTTGGCGCGTTCGGCGACCAGCAGCCGCTCGAAGCTCTGGCCCAGATGCAGGCGTTCGTCATGGCTGGGCGAACGGCCGCCGCCCAGATAGCGATCGCGCAGCGCGCGCAGGCTCGGGTAGCACTCGACGAACCAGGCAAACAGGTTCTCGCCGTTCCAGCGCAGCCGGATCGTGTACTCGACGCGACCGCGGACGCTGGACAGCTGCTCGCGGATCAGGGTGGCATTGCGCTCGACGATGTCGCGGATCTGCTGTTCGTCGGTAGCGAGCAGGCCGAAGCTCGCCGGCAGCACGCCATCGCCACTGCCGAGTTCGGTGACGGTGCGCTGGAAATCGGCCAGATTGCGGCGCCGGGCGATGACCTGCTCGCCGTCGAAGTCGCTGACATAGACGCCGAGTCCGGCCACGTCGAGGCAGCGGATCGGCTGCCCGCCGACGCCCTCCGGATTGCTGAGCGCCGGGGCCTCGCCCTGGGTGATGCCATACAGCAGCAACGCCATCGTCAGACCTCGGTTTCGAGTTCGGTGAAGCCGGCCAGCGCCACCGACTCGTCGAACTCGACGCGATAGCGAGCACGGCTGAGGACGTCTTTCTCGCCGATCGCGTTCTTGATCGACAGCTGCGGGTTGCGCAGGAAGGCTTCGACTTCAGCGGTCCAGCCGGTCGGCACACGACGAATGCCGGTGACGCGCAGCTCCTTGGCACCGAGGATCGGGGCCAGCTCGATCTGGATTTGCTGGTGGATGCTGGCCAGCGGGGACGGTCCCTGGCTCATGGCGTGGACTCCGGCGAAGGTCTCGGGGGATCAGTAGCGGATCGAGAGCATGGCGCTGCCGCCCTGCTCCTGCTCCGGCTCGACGAACAGCTCCGGCCTGGCCACCTGATCGGCCAGCTTGGCCAGCTCGCGGTCGATCACCGTGAGCCGGGCGCGGAGCATTTCCAGCCGCGTGCCGAGGTTATCCACCTCGACCTGTCGGCGCTTGCGTTCCATCGCCAGATAACTCATCCGCAGGTAGACGGCATGCGAATCCGGCTGGGTCCGCCGGCCGGCAAGGGTCTTCGGCGGCATCGTGGTGCGAATGCGACGGAACTGGCTCATGGGCTCTGCTCCTGCCGATCGCCGGCGGGGGATTCATCCAGGGCGCGCAGCCAGCTGGCCGTCGCGGGCTTGCGCTTGCGCGCGACCGCCGGGGCCGGATGCGGATGCGGATGCGCAGCGTCGACCGGCGCGGCCGCAGCGTGATCGGTCCCCGCTGCCGGCTCGGCCTCCGCCTCGTCGACGGCCGTCTCGGTCGCCGTATCCATCTCGGCCGCCGATTCCGCCTCGGTGGTCGCTTCTTTTGCTTCTTTTGCTTCCGCGGCGGCCAGCGCGTGCAGGCGACGGGCGAAGACATCCGACCCGAGCACGTCGGTGCAGATCGCCCGGAACAGCGGATTGCCCGGATCGAAGGGCAGATCGGCGCTCAGCATGACCCGGGCGATGGTGATCGCCGAGCGGATCGTCGCGCGCAGATGCTGGCCGGTGGTCTGCCGCAGCCAGCGCACCACCTCGACGATCGGCATCGCGCGGGACAGATCGATCCCGGCCCGCGCCGCGACGATGTGCGCTTCGGTTTCGACGTCGAAGTAGTCGAGGTTGATGGTGATCATCCGATCCAGCAGCGCATCCGGCGCCCGATACACCCCCGCGTACTCCTCGGGGTTCGAGGTCAGGATCGCGGTGAACTGCGGGTGGACGCGGATGTAGCTCTCGCGGCGGTCGTTGCTCTTCGGCAGATTGAGGATCCGCTCCGAGAACACGCTGAGCAGCGGGCTGTTCGCCTCGGCCGAAGTTCGGTTGAACTCGTCGTAGACCAGCGTGTGGCCGTGGCGACAGGCGGTGGTCAGCCGGTTGTCGACCCAGACATCGCGGGTTTCCTCTTCGGTGCGGACCACCGAGCGGATGTAGTTGTCGACCACCCGCGAGGTGCGGGTGCCGGTCGGCGCGCCGATCAGATCGGCGCTGGTGAGCTGATGATCGCCGTGCAGCAGGATGATCGGGCGCGCCAGCTGCGCCGCGATGTGGAAGGCCAGCGTGGTCTTGCCGGTGCCGGTCGGACCGCAGAGGTGAATCGGATAGCCGGCCCGCGCATACGCCAGCGCACGGTCCACCACACTCTGGACTGCGTTGGTGAGAACGAAGCCCGCGCTGGGGCGGACCGTGACCTGGGCGCTTTCGGCACCCTCGCCGATGCCTGCTGCGCCCGGAAAGTCGCTGACGGCCATCGGCTCAGGACCCGAAGGTGTCGAGGAAGCGGGTGTCGACCGCCGCCGTGCGGATCACTTTCGGCGCCAGTTCGACCGTGCCGGTCACCACCTGCACGATGTTCTGCACCGGTGCGGCAACGCTGGCGTGGAAACTGCCCGTCTTGAAGCGCGCGCCCTGCGCTGTGCGGGTGCGCGCCTTGATCTCTGAAACGTCACGGCGGATCTGCGCGCGGGCGTTGCTCAACGTGTCCCGCAGGCTGCGCGCCGTGTCGGCCCGCTGCCGGGCGAACTGTGTGCGCATCGACTCGACCTGCTGCTCGCGAGACTGTCGCGCATCGGCCAGCGATCGCCGGACCTGGCGCTGCATGTCGCCGAGACCGGAGCGCCGTTCGCGCGCGGCCTGCTGCATTTCCATCGCCGACAGCGCGACATCGTCACGCAGATCGGCCACCGCCTTGCGGACACCGGCCAGCGCCGACGCCCGCTTCTGCGCGAGCGCAGCACAGGCTGCCATCACCGGGCGGATGTCACCGGGATATCTGGATTCCATGGATCGTCCCTCCAGAACAGACCCGGGACGGCAGCAAGCCGCCGCCCCGGACCGGATGGCCGTCAGGCCGGCTGCGCAGCGCTGGCGGTCAGACCGATCGCCTCGGCGTACTTGAGGTAGGTCTCGACCGACGCAATGACCACGCGGGCTTCGATCGAGAGCAGCTCGATGCCGACCAGCGACACCTTCACGAACGCGTCGATCACGATGCCCTTGTCGAGCACGCGATCGATGACTTCCGCCAGACTCGACGAGTCGGTGGACTTTTGGACTTGAGCCATAGCAGCCTCCAGGCAGTGGGCTTCGTGGAAAAGCAACGCACGTCCGGGTTGGCCGTGGCGCCAATCCGGCCCGTGTGCGGTACGCCATAGATCGGGACCGCAACGCCATGCTAGGCAGGCAGGTGAGCGGGGTAACTAGCACTTAGGTGTCAGTGACGGGCGGGCTTTCCCGAAAGCCCGCCCGTCACTGCCAAGAGATCGTTGCAACTGATTGATTCATCGCAATCCCACCCGAAGTCAGCCCAGGCTTTTCCGAGGTTCCCGTGCTTGCCGCACCCGGCCTAGACCGATTGGACTACAGACCCGATCCGACGGGCGCGGCATGGTGCGGGTTGCCGCTTCCCGTCGCCTTCCGCCATGAACCTGCCGATGTCGCTGGAGGGGCACGCGCCGCAAGTCGCGCCGTCCCCCGATCCGCTGACGCTGCTGCGTCAGGCCACCCGAGTCGCCCACGACGCCGTCGAGGCGCTGCCAGCGATGCGCCGTCTGTTCGCGCCCGATTACACCCTCGACGAGTATCGACGGTTGCTGCTGGCGCTCTGGCCCTTGCTGCAGGCGCTGGAAGCCGACCTGCTGCCGGCCGGCCAGCACGACCGCATCCACACCACCGTCTCCCGCGCCGAGGCCTTGCGTCGCGACCTGCTGGCGCTGGGCGTGTTGCCGCCGGTCGCCAGTCCGCATGGCATCCCGGTCGTCAGCGAGTCGCAGCGCGCCGGCGTGCTGTACGTGCTGGAGGGCTCGGCGCTCGGCGGCCAACTGATCCGCCGCGCGCTGCTGAAGCGTTTCGGCCCGGCTGCCGACGGCTATTGCCACTATTTCGACTGCCACGCCGGCGAAGCCGGCCGGCAATGGCGCGCCTACGGCAAGGCACTGCGCAGCCATCCCGCGCTGGACACCGAGGCGCTGGTCGACGCCGCGCAGATCACGTTCCAGCGTTTCAGCGAACGCCTTGCTGCGCTGCCGGTCCCCGGCCCGATACCGGCAGCGATGCACGGCCACAGCGCCTCGGCCTGCCCTTTTGCCCGGGCACAGCGACTGTTCGGTCGCTTCGGCAGCCCGAGGGGCTGGCTGCGCATCTGGTTGCGCGCATGATCGGGCACTCACGCGCGTGGATTTTCGTACGACCATGACCGCCACCCGCATCCTTGTCGCCGACGACCATCCGCTGTTTCGCGAGGCGGTCGTCGGCCGCCTGCGCCACAGCCTCGATGGCGTCCAGATCGACGAGGCCGCCGACTATGACGGTGTGCATCACCTGCTCGACGCCGACGGCGATGTGGACCTGTTGCTGCTCGATCTGCACATGCCCGGCGCCCAGGGACTGAGTGCGCTGGTTCACGTCCGCGCCCAGTACCCCGGCCTGCCGGTGGTGCTGATCTCTGCCGAATGTGCGCCGGAGACGATGGCTCGGGCCCGCGCACTCGGCGCTTCCGGCTACATCCCGAAATCGACGCCGGCGGCCGACATGGTCGCCGCAGTGCGGCGCGTCCTGGCCGGCGAATTGTCCTGGCCGCTGGGAACACCGTCGCTGGCGGCCAGCGACATGGCCCCGGAAATGGCTTCGGCCGCCACGCTGATCGCCGGCCTGACGCCGCAGCAGTTCCGGATCGCGACCCTGCTGGCGCAGGGTCTGCTCAACAAGCAGATCGCCTGGGAACTCGGAATCGCCGAGAACACGGTCAAGGTCCACATGTCGACGATCCTGCGCAAGCTGGGCGTGCACAACCGCACGCAGGTCGCGCTGATCATGCAGGCGCTGGACGCGCACTGAGGGTCCGTCCGATGCGCTCCGGCCGGGTCCGCGCAGATTTCGGAGTCTGAGCGATCTGGCGGGATCCGGCGTCCGGCAACAGGCCCACGCATGCCCGGATTCGACTCAGCCGTGCGTGGCCGACCGCCGCACCGCGTCCTCGACGATGGCGCGCAGTCGCGCCGGCTTCAGCGGCTTGCCGAGCAGCAGCACGCCGCACTCCCGCGCCCACCGAGCCAGTTCCTCGCCGCGCTCGCCGGTGCAGTACAGCCGCTGCGGCAAGCCCTCGCGCACCGGCCAGTCCTCGAGCACCGCCAGTCCGCCGACCACCGCCTCATCGACCAGCACCAGCAGCGGATGCCGACCGGCCAGCGCGCTGACCGCCCGCACCGGATCGGCCTCGGCCAGTACCTCCAGGCCCCAGCCGCGGAGCAGCGTCACCAGCGCAGCGCGGACATCGGCATTGCCTTCCAGCGCCAGCGCCAGCGGACGACTCGCGCAGCCCTGGACCGGGCCGACGGCGCGGACCGGTGATGCGGGGGCCGGCGCACTGTCCGCATCGGCGATCGGCAATTCGATGGCGAACACGCTGCCGCGGCCGGGTTGCGAACGCAGGTCCAGCGCATGGTCCAGCAGGGCGGCGATGCGTCGGCAGATCCACAGCCCGAGCCCGAGCCCGCGTTCGCCCCAGGGGCTGTGCTGGTCGAGACGGCGAAACTCCTCGAAGACCAGCGACTGCTGTGCCGGTGCAATCCCCGGACCGGTGTCCCAGACCTCGATGCGCACCCGCTCGCCGCGCCGCCGCGCGCCGATCAGCACACCACCCCGACCGGTGTAGCGCAGCGCATTGCCGATCAGGTTCTGCAGCACCCGCCGCAGCAGCCGCGGGTCGCTGCGCACTTGCAGACCGCAGGCATGCCAGCGCAGCTCCAGCCCGCGACTGCGGGCGACCGAGCTGTACTGGTCCACCAGCGGTTCCAGCAACCGATCCAGTTCCAGCGTCTCGACCTGCGCCTCCACGCCACTGGCCTCGAAGCGGGCGACATCAACCAGGGTGTCGACGATGTCTTCGGCATTCCGCAGCGCCACGTCGATCCGCCGGCTGACATCGACCGCCACCGGATCCAGACCGGGGATATCGGCCAGTGCCGCCGCGTAAATCCGCGCGGCATTGAGCGGCTGCAGCAGATCGTGACTGGCCGCGGCGAAGAAGCGCGACTTGCTGCGCTGCGCCCGTTCGGCGCTCTGCCGCGCCTGCTCCAGCGCCCGGGTCCGTTCGAGCACGTCGTCTTCCAGATGACGCGCAGTCATCAGCAGCGCGCGCTCCCGCTGCCGAAACCCCGAGACATCGTTGATGACCAAGAGATCGGTGCTGCTGCGGGCGAACTGCAGATGCCGGCCATCGCAGCCTTCCAGCGTCAGCGTGACACGGTCACGCAGCGCCCACCAGGCGCGCCACTGCGTCAGGCCGGTCTCGGCCGCCGCGCCGAGCCAGCCGGCCAGCAGGTGCTCCAGCGGCAGGCCAACCACCGATCCGCCGGCCGCCAGCCACTCCTCGAAGACCGGATTGGCGGCCTCGACACCACCGCGGGCGTCGAGGCGGACCACGGCCTGCGGCAGTCCGGCCAATTCCGGCGGAAGCTCGGCAACTCGGGGACCGGCACGCAGCGATCGCGGACCGGCGAGGGTGGGCTTCATCGACGCTCCTGCGGGACACGGACGGAGGGCATACACAGGATTTTGACGGCTACCGCCCGCCGGTCAACCCAAGCAAGCCCGCACCGATCACGCCGGGCTGGCGCTGCGCACGATCCGGATGATGACCTTGCCAGGCCTGCAACGCCGACGCTGCTTCAAGAAACCGCACGTCTCCGCTGCCGACGCCCGCAGGCGGGCCACGGCGCTTTCGGCGGTGGCCTGCGGATCCAGCGGCAAGTCGACAGGTGCCGATCGGGAACGGGCCTGCGCGAGGTGCAGCGCGCACTGCGCATAGGCAGCCTCGGCCAGTCCCAGCCACAGCGCGTTCTGCGGCGTCTTCTGCGCTTCGTCGGCAATCGCGCGCTGGAGCTGGATCAGACCCTCGTCCTGCTGCGCCGGGTCGTTGCCCAGACAGGCCAGCGTGCCCAGCGTGCGGCGCATCTGCGGGTAGTAGACGTAGCCCTCGCCGATCGTCGCCCGGTAGATCCGGTCCGCTTCGCGGGCAGCCGCGGCGGCGTCCTCGAGCGCGGGCGTGCGCGGGTTGGCGGCCAGTGCAGCACGCAGGCGGCTGTCGGCCTGCAGCCGAAGGAAATCCGCGCGCCACAGGAAGTTCTCGCCGACCTTGGTGCGGAAAATCACCTCGGCGGCACGGAAGCCGCGCTCGGCCGCGTCGAACCGGCCCAGCAGGCCGAGCACGTTGGCGTGCTGCGCGGTCACGAAGGCGATGCTGCTGCTGTCCGCCGGCAGATGCGCTGCGCACCAGGCCAGCGAGGCCGCGCCCTGCAGATCCGCCTCCTGCAGGCGACCCGCGTGCCCGAGCGTGGCGATCAGCAGGCCGTGCGCGGTCGCCAGCTCGGTGTACTCGGTCGCCGGCAGCTCGGCCTGCAGCGCGACCGCCTGGCGCAGCGCACGAATCGCATCCGCGCGGCGGCTCTCGGCATTGGCGACATAGGATTGCACCAGATAGGCGGTCAGCAGGGCGCCGGCCGGACGATCGCGGCCAAGCCGCTCCAGCGCGGTCACCGCCGCCTCGATCCGCGGCCGCGCGGCGGCCAGATCGCCGCGCATGAACTCCCCGAAGGCAACCTGCGCATGGGCATCGGCGAGCGCGTCGGCCGCGGCATCGGGGCTCTGTTGCAGCAGCGTCAGACGCTGCTCGGCCAACGCGAAGGAGCGCTGCTGATCGGAGATGCCGCGGTAGGTGGTGGCCAGGATCCGCAGCAGATCCGCCTTGACCAACGGCTGCCGGTCGAACTCGCCGGCCAGCAGCCGCGCCTCGGTATCGGCGATCACCTCGCGCGGCGTGATCGGCTGGCCCGGATTGATCCCGGTGGTCGCGACATCCACCATCCGGGTCACCACGGTCAGCAGGGCGCGGCTGTTGTCGCGCTCGGTGCGCGCCTGCTCGCGTTCGCGAAACAGGCCCCAGACCAGCCCGAGCAGCAGCATCGCCACCACCGCACCACTGACCGCCGCCACCCGATGCCGGCGCAACCATTTGCGAAAGCGGTAGAAACCGCCGCCGGCCCGCGCCAGCACCGGCTCATGCGCCAGCCAGCGCTGCAGGTCGGCGGCGAAGTCGCCGACGCTGGCATAGCGCTGCCCCGGGTCGAGCTGCAGGGCGGTGGCGACGATCCGGTCCAGATCGCCGCGCAGCAGCTGCCGCCAGCGGCGTTGCTGGCTGGCCTCGATCCCGAGCGCGGCGACGTCGACCCGGGTACTGACCGCCCTGAGCGTGCCGCGGCTGACCTCGCTGACCAGTTGCGCCAGATTGTGGGTCGCGGCGTAGGGCAGCACGCCGGTCAGCAGTTCGTGCAGCACCACACCGAGCGCATAGACGTCGGTCGCGGTGGTGATCGACTTGCCGAGCAACTGCTCCGGACTGGCGTAGGCGGGCGTCATCGGGCTCAGGCCGGGCTGCGTCTCCAGACGACCCGCGGCCGCCGAGCCCAGCGCCTTGGCGATACCGAAGTCCAGCAGCTTCACCTCGCCGGCCTCGGTGACGTAGATGTTGGCCGGCTTCAGGTCGCGGTGCACCACCAGCGCACGATGCGCCGCGGCCACCGCGTCCATCCCGCCGCTGCCGAGCGTGCGCAGCAGCCGATAGGCGCCGATCTGCTGCGGGATGTGCGCATCCCAGGCCGGCGACCCGGTCGACGGCGGGTCGGCCGGCGCTGGCAGGGTGCTGGCCAAGCCGGACGGCCCGTTCGCGCCCGCCTCGACCGTGACCACCGTGGTTGCTGCAGCTTGGAGCGCCCTATTTCAGCGTCGAGCGCAACAGCAGCAGATCGGCGGCGAGTCGATGCCAGTCGCGCAGGGTCGGGTCGACATCACCGTCCAGCCAGCGGCCGCTCTGCTGGTCGAGGTCGCGGCATTGTTGGCCGAGTTCTGCATAGCCGAAGCCACCCGCCGAGCCGGCCAGACCGTGCAGCAGCGCATGGGCCTCGGCCAGATCCGGTCGACAGCCCGTCGAGACCCTGCAGTTCAGAAGGCGTGCGGCCAGCACTTCCAGCCGGTCGAGATCACGGTGGACGCGGGCGAGGTAATCCGGCCGCAGGGCTTCCAGCTCCGGCGGCAGGCCGGTTGCGAAGCGGACCGCGGCGGTGTGCGGGGTATGGTCGGCGTAGAGCTGGCGCAGTTCGTCCGGCAGCGTCAGCGGGTCGAAGGGTTTGCCGATCACCGCCAGTGCGCCGAGCGCGGTCCAGCTGGCGACCTCGCCGGGTTGCAGCTTCGCGGTCAGGAAGACCACCGGAATCGTCGCCAGCGCCGGCTGCGCCCGGATGGCGCGCAGCGTGCCGGGCCCGTCGATGCCCGGCATCATCACGTCGAGCAGGATCAGATCCGGGCGCTCCTGCTGCAGGGCAATGAGCGCAGCCTCGCCGGATTCGCAGAGCGTCAGTTCGAAGCCGCCGAAGGTGGCGAGTGCCAGATCGAGGATCCGGCGGATGTCGGCGTCGTCCTCGACCGCCATCAGCTTCTTCAAGGTCATCGGGGGCCCTCCGTCAGGGTGGTGGAGAGATCGGTTGCGGCCATCGGCAGGTCGATCCAGAAGCGGGCGCCGCGGCCCGGCTCGGAAACGAAGCCGACCCGGCCATCCATGAGCTGCACCAGCTCGCGGACGATCGCCAGGCCGAGGCCCGAACCGCCCATCCGCCGCGTATCCGAAGCATCGGCCTGAGCAAAACGCTCGAAGATCCGCTCGCGGAAGTCCTCGGGGATGCCGGGGCCCTGGTCCTGCACCCAGAAGCGCAGGCGGTCACCCATCGCTTCGACGCCGAGGTCGACCACGCCGCCGGGCGGCGAGAACTTCAGTGCATTCGAGAGCAGATTCGACAGCACCTGGATCAGTCGCTGGCGGTCGGCCCACACTGCCACGGCCGGCACCGGCTCGACCACCCGGATGCTGCCGTGGCGTCCGGACAAATAGGTGCGATGGCTGCCGGTGGCTTCGTTCAACAGCGGAGTGACCGGTACGGCGGTCAGCTCCAGTCGGAGCTTGCCGGTGGTCAGCCGCTCCATGTCGAGCAGATCGTCGACCAGAAAGCCGAGTCGCAGGCAGTTCTGTTCGGCAATGCCGAGCAGTTCGGCGCCGGGACCGGTGGTGCTGGCCGGCAGCCGCTTCAACAGGCCGAGCGCGCCGCGTAGCGCGGTCAGCGGGGTGCGCAGCTCGTGGCTGACCACCGACACGAACTCGCGTTTCATGCGGTCGACCCGGCGGCTGTGGCTGAGATCCTCGATCATCGACCAGACCAGCGGCCGGCCATCATCGTCGCGGAAGCTGCGGCCCTGCAGGCGGACCGGCACGCGGCTGCCGTCCTTGTGATAAAGCTCTTTCTCGAGAGGCCCGTAGCTGCCCGACTCCAGCAGCTTCCGCAACTCGCGGAGGCTGTCTTCCTGCTGCTCCGGTGGCGTCAGCGCGCCCCCGTCGTATTGCAGGTGCTCCTCGTGCGAGTGGCCGAGCATCTGCAGCATCGCCGGATTGGCGTCCAGCACCTTGCGGGTTTCCACGTCCTGCAGCGTGATGCCGACCGGCGACAGCTCGAACAGTGCCCGCAGTCGCGCCTCGTTCTGCTGCAGCCCGGCTTCGGCCCGCTTGCGCTCGGTGATGTCGGTGTGGGTGCCATACATCTTCAGCGGCCGGTCGCTGCCGTCGCGACTGGCCACCCGGCCGCGGCTGTGGACCCAGATCCAGTGGCCGGCCTTGTGCCGCAGCCGGATCTCGACGTCGTAGTAGTCGAGCTCGTTGCAGAAATTGGCGAGCAGCAGGGCGTGGGCGCGCTCGAGGTCCTGCGGGTGGCCGAGCTGATACCAGGTGCCGATGCTGGTGGGCATCAGCTCGGCGACGCTGTAGCCCAGCATCGCGGCCCAGCGCTCGTTGATGACCAGCTCGCCGTTCTGCACATTCCATTCCCAGGTGCCGACCCGGGCGGCCTCGATGGTGGCGGCGAGGCGCTGCTTGCCCTCGCGGCTGGTGCGCATCGCGGCTTCGGCGCGGACCAGCTGGCCGATGGTGGCCAGCAGTGGCTGCAGCTGCTCGACCAGCGCGAGGTCGAAGCCGGCAGGCCGGTTGGCGAGGCCCACCATGGCAACGATGCCGGCGGTGTCCAGTACCGGGATGCCGAGGAAGTTGTGCAGCGGCGGGTGTCCGGGCGGCAGCCCGCCGCGGCGCGGGTCGCGGGCCGGATCGCTGCTGATCAGCGGCTCGCCGCTCAGCAGCGGGGCACCCAGCAGGGTGTCGAGCCGCCGGAAGTCGAGGCCCTTGCCGTGGATCCGTGTCAGCAGTTGCCGGCTGTCGTCGTCCCAGCTGAGATCGCTGATGGCGCGGATCCGGAGGACCGGTCGGTCGGCCTCGTGGCGGATCTCGCCGACGAAGCCGTAAGCGCTGCCGGTCAGTGCCAGCAGATCCTCCAGCAGGGCGTCGTAGGCGCGGTGCGGCTCGGCTTCGTGGATGAAGGCGCGCTGCGCCCGGGTGATCGCGGCACCGAGCGCCAGTTGCCAGCGCATCTCCTCGGCCTGGGTCTGCAGCCGGTCGGTGAGCTGCCGCTGCTCGGTGATGTCCCAGGTCACCCCGGTGATGGTCCGCGGCTGGCCATCGACGGTGCGCTGGATCCGGGCCGCGGTGGCGAGATGCCGGTCAGGATCGCTGCCGGCGGTGCGGAACTCGATGGCCCAATCCGGCCCGGTGCCGGCCAGCACCGCATCGAGCGCGGTGCGGACGCGCTCGCGATCATCGGGATGGATCAGGGCCATCCACTGCACCACGCTGGTACTGGCTTCGGTCGTCGGTGCTCCCATCAGCAGCGCGGTGCCCTCGTCCCAGTGCAATTCGTCCTCGGCGATGCGCCATTCCCAGGTGCCGATGCCGCCGGCCGCGTTGGCCAGCGCGATGCGCCGATGCGAGTCCTCCAGGGCCTGCCGCTGCAGATGCTGCGCCGTGACATCGACGACGCCGCCGACCAGCACCCGTCGGCCATCCGCCTCGTGGAAGACCTCTCCGGTCGCATGCACCCAGATCCGCCGGCTCCGGGCGGTGACCAGCGGCAGTTCGAACTCGAAGCGTCCCTCCTGCGCGATGGCCTCGCTGACCAGCCGTTCCACCGTGGGTCGACTTTCCGGCGCATAGAAGTCGATCGCCTGTGCCATCGTCGGGCGGAAGCCTTCGGGGACTTCGTGGATCCGGCAAGTCTGCGGCGACCACGCGGTGACCCCGTTGCTCAGGTCCACGCGATAGGCACCGACGCCGGCGATTCGGCCGGCCTGCTCCAGAAAGCGGCGGATTTCGGTCAGTTCCTGTTGCAGGGCGTGCTGGCGGCTGATGTCCAGCGTGCCGCCGATCAGGCCGATGACCTGGCCGGTCTCGTCCAGCTCCGGTTTGCCGACCACCCGCACCCACAGATCGCGGCCGTCGCCCGTGCGGATCGGTGCCTCGAAGTCGAAGGGCTGCAGGGTCGTGACGGCGGTCTGCACCCGCTGCGCGACCTCGGCCCGGATCGCCGGATCCGGATAGAAGTCGAGGCAATTGTCCAGCGTGGGTACGAAGTCGCGCGGAACCCCGAGGATTCGCCAGGAGTTCTGTTGCCAGCGCACCGCGCCGGTCCGGACGTCCAGTCGCCATGGCGCAAAGTCGAGGACGTTGACGGCCTGTTCGAGAAAGGCCTGACTGTCTGCGAGTTCCTGCTCGACGCGCTTCCGGGCGGTGATGTCGAGCATGCCGCCGACCAGCCGCAGCGGCCGATCATCGCGGAACTCGATCCTGCCGCTGACCTGCAGCCAGCGTTCCTCGCCGTCGGGCAGGATGCGGAACAGCTCCACCGACAGCACCTCCCGCGAGGCGATGGACGCTGCCAGCGCGGTGCGGAAGTGGTCGGCTGTCTCGGTCGAAAACAGCGCGAGGCAGGTGTCCAGCGTGGGCTCGAAGTCGGCGGCGACGCCAAGCAGCCGGGCGCAGAGCGGATCCCAGCGGATCCGGCCGCTGTCGAGGTCCAGATAGCCGGCGCCGAAGCTGGCGGCGCCGGTTGCCTGTTCCAGCAGAATGCGGCTCTCGGCCAGATCCTGCTCGACCTGCTTGCGCGTGGTGATGTCCTGCTGGAAGCCGATGAAGCCTGCCAGCACGCCGTGCTGGCGGAACACCGGGTGGATCTCCAGCGCGGTCCAGTAGCGGCGGCCATCGCGGCGCGCGTTGAGGAGGTCGACCTGGCAGACCTGTCGCGCGGCCATTGCGGCCCGGATCCTGGCCACTGCCGCCGGGTCGGTTTCGGCGGTCTGCAGCAGGGCGCCGGGCTTTCTGCCCATCAAGTCGGCGAGCGGATAGCCGCTCAACTCGGTGAAAGCCGTGTTGGCCCAAACCGTCCGGCCCTCGGTGTCGGCCAGCAGGATCACCTGGCTGGAGCTGGCGGCGAGTTCTTCCAGCGCCCGCTGACGCAGGCTCTGGTCCAACCCCGGCGGCGCCGGCCCGCGCTCCAGCAGGCGCGTCACGGCCGAGCCGAGTTCACCCAGTGCCAGCCGCTGGGTGCTGCTGAGCTGGCGCGGCACCCGATCGATCACGCAGAGGGTGCCGACCCGTTCGCCGCCGGTCAGCGCCAGTGGCACACCGAAATAGAAGCGGATGCCCGGGTCCCCGCTGACCAGCGGGTTGCCGGCGAAGCGGTGATCGCGGCTGGCGTCGGGCACCTCCATCGGCAGGCCGGTGGCGATCGCGTGACTGCAGAAGGACCAGTCGCGCGAGGTCTCGGTCATGCCGGGCAGACCGTGGTTGGCCTTGAACCACTGGCGTTCGGCATCGACCAGACTGACCAGCGAGATCGGGGCGTCACACAGCGCCGCTGCCGCGCGGACCAGCGCATCCAGCGCCGAATCGGCCGGCGTGTCCAGTACCCCCAACGCGCGCAGAGCCGCCAATCGGGCCGACTCCTCTCTCGGACCCTGTAGCAGTGGCATGAAAAATCGCCAAGTGACCAGAAAACCCGAGCTTACCCCGGTCCCCGGACGCGGTAACTAGCCCGAATGTCGCAGACGTCGCAACGACGGCGGGGTGCGGCGCACGCCCGGGTCTCCAGCCGGACCTCGGCCAGCTCGGCACCCGGCGCCGCACCGGGATCGCGGGCCGGCAGGCGCGCAGACCTGCGTGCCGGGGTGGCTACACTCCGGCGCATGAGGCCCACGCCGCCGCAGTCGCCAGATGCCATGCCGCAACCGGCCGAGATTCCGGCGGTCGACCCGACGGCCTCGACGAGGACGAACCCGGCCGGCTCCGAAGGTCCGTTTACAGTCTGATCCGCATCTTCCTCGTCAACAGCGACCCTGACACATACTCATCCAGAACGACACATCACGCACCGGACTGGCTTGGCACTTGTCAGAACTTGGAGATCGTTTCAGTTCATCCGTCGCGCCACGTCGGAAATCACTCGCTCGGCGATACTCTCAATCGCAGCATCACGCGAGTCCGCATCCAGAATGGTGTATTTCTCGACCAGTAGCAATTCACCAGTGGCCGGAACAATCCCGCGCACCTCCACTTCAAGTGTTGATTCGAACGAATAACGCATTTGTCCGGTAGTCGTCAACCGACGACTGGTATCGACAAATCGGGCCTGTAACAGATTGGGCAGGACAATGATGTCCGCCCCTCGGAACTGGCGCAGTTTGGCTCGTTCAGCGGGTCCAGTCAGCGACGAACCCACGAGACCGAGTTCCACCAGACTTGCTCCGAGTGTGGAACGGTCCAGAACCGACAGTCTGCCATCCCGCAAGGCAGTCCGCTCGATGGCACCCGTCAACATCACTCCCAGATCGTTCGACGACAACCTTCCGTAGTAATCGTAAGAACCTCCGTCCACTACTGCCGGAAAAACCGCAACACGACGTTTGGCGGTCGAACTTCCCGGTGCTCGGTAAGTCGGTGCCACATGCCGGTAGACGAAAGCTTCCACGGTGACCCGAGTCCTGCCATCCGGCAATCCTTCCGACGACAGTATGGAATACCGGGAGACACTTCCCGAGGCTTGCAGACGTGACCCGCCAGCATCGCCCCGCTCCTGGCGGGCACGCTCTTCCTTGACCTGACCATTATCATTGGTGGTTGCCTGAGACGTCGTCACTTCACGCGAAGTGCTGATGTCCATGGTCGAACGGACTCCATTCACCTGAGCGACTGCCTTGGCCAAGGCATCGGCGAGTGCCGCGTTTTCATCGCTACCGACACCGATGGCTGTAGTCTTGGTCTCGGCTGCCGGTACGGAAACACTCCAGATCATCAGGCAAAACAACAGTATCTTGTACATGGTCGTCACCACGGTGCAGAGCGACTTTTGGTTCGCTTGATGATCGGGAATTCGTTTTCCCAAATAGCCAGACCCGTTTCCAGGTCGGTCAGGGTCAACATGAAGTAGTATTCAACCTGAGTCTGGCGCCGATCCATCGCCAGGTTTCGCTGCAGGATCTTCCCTGAAAGTGACAACTCAGGCGCTTTGAGCGTACCGCGACGCTGAACGGTGCTCTGGTCAAATTCACTGTTGCCACGCAAATCATCCCGAACTCCATACACCAGCGCATCTTCCGCACCGGCACCTGACACAGCCGTAGTTACTACCACTCTTCGACTGTTCAGTAAATCGATACGGATTTTCTTGATCAGCTGGTCCGTATCAATGCGCTGCATGGTGTCATTGATGATTCTCGAAATAGCCAGCACATAGGGCTCGCCATTCGGGCGCGAAACGGCGCCCGATGACAATAGCGACTGCACGGCATCCGAAGCTGCTTCCTCGAAGTCGCGATAGTCGATTCCGACCGTGGCCGATCCTCGATCAACGCGTGGGTCCACACGCACGGTGTCTCTGGACCAGGCGGTCTGACTGGAGAAAGCGATAGCGAACATCGTCACCAGCGCCGCGCTCATGGGTTTGATCATCGCAGCACCTCCAACTCGATCTTGAACTGTTTGCCTCGGGCACCAGGGCCGGTGGCTACAAACTCGAATGGCCGTGCGCCGTCGAGCGTAAAACGGTTCCACGCCGACACAGTCGTGTCGATGGGAAATGCGCGATCGTCGTACCACAGGACCCGGTAGCGCGCGGACCGGGCATAGCTCACCTCGGAGCGTCCGCCGAAATTCACCTGGACGGTCCCGTCTTCCAGCGTGCTCCGACGCAGCTGATCGACCACCACGCTGCTTCCGTAAACCGAGACTTCCGGGAACGAAACTCGGGAGGTCGCGCATCCGGCAAGACCAGCCAACAGCGTCAACAATATCGTTCTTCGAAACATACGGTCCTCAGTTCAATCGAATCTGTGCAGTCTTGGGTGGAGTATAGGCCTTCGGCTTTTTCAGATAGACCAGACTCAATCGGTGATCGCCGATAAGCACTTGGTGCTCTTCGGAGCCCACCCGGATGGTGACCTGGTCAGCCCCTTCGGCCACCGCCATCTTGTTCACCGAAAAGGATGACGAAATGGAACGCCAGGAGCGCATGTCAGCCGAGGTCAGCGCTTCAGTCATTACGGCACCAAGCAATTGTCCGGCAAGACCACCACGCTGTGCCATCTGGTCCTGTGCGACCCCCTTCACCACGGCGCCCACCACCGCGCGCGTCACGACACCGGGAAACCGCTTCTTGAATTCAGTCTGGATAACGCGATCCATCGTTGCAAATTCCTCGCAGGCGGCGGAATCAACGCCAGCAGTGACTTGGCAGGCATAAAGTTCCTGATCGAACCGCGGAGTGAGTGCGGGCAGCGCGAGCTTGACCGAAACCACACTGTTTCCGGTGAAAACCGGATAGCCAAAACGACGCTCCGTAATCTCGGGACCCAGCCCACGCTCGACCAGCACCCAAACGCACCGTCCGGCACCGCAGACATCGCCGTCCCGCAAGCCGTTCAGGTCGCTATTGATCGCCTGATGCGGTCCGACAATGCCCTGCAGACGCTCGAACAGTTCCAGAGCCTTCTCGCGATCCGAGGCTACCCCCGAAGTGGCCAGAAAAAGCGCCTGCAGATAGGTTGCCGGGGGAACGACAAAATCGGAATACGGTTGCCATTGGGCCATTTCCGGATACTGCGCGTCGATGGTCGATGCGACCTGCGGATTATCGTAGGTCTGATTCGAGTTCTTCTTGCTGGCTTCCTCGCGGGCCGAATCCAGTTCCTTCGCGTACCATTCCACACTGCGGCGGATGCGCTCGTCTGCACGATTCAATTCAACACGGGCAAAATCGGGCTGGCCGTCTTCTAGAAAGCTCAAGGCCTTGTAATAGTTGATCATCACGGCTTCGGCAGGCGACGGCACGTAACTGGTTAGCGCCTCGTTGAAAATGGATGCGCCAACCTTGCCGGCGAACTGCCCACTGGGATTGTTTTCAACATCTCCCAACGCCACTTCCGATGCATCGAAATGGGAAATCGAGCGAGAATTTTCCCCGGCCATGCGCCAAGCTTCGGCGGCTTCGAGATGGTCCAGAGTGCTCTTCGGTCGGAGTTCGACCGCGGGCAACTGACCCTGCTCATCGGGAGCATCAAGACCCATCCGTTCCTCGGCGAGGAGCGCGACGCTTCGGTAATCGCCCTGAGACAGTAAGGTGTCAAGCTCGACGTTCTTCTTCACCTGCATCCCCGAGCATCCCGACAGCAATGCAACGAGTGGCACCAACAGTTTGAGAAGCAAAGCGCGGTCGAACGGCATTCAAGACCTCCGTGATTGACAAAAGTGGAGAAGTCGTCGCGGAAACCCCACGACGTACTTCTTAGCGTAGCTACGCTCACATTTCATTTCAATAGTTGCAAGGCTCGTCACGAAACTGGGGCGAGCCGCGCCGCAGCCTCCAGCACGTCCTCGACCAGCGTGCGCGGAGCGGGACCCACGTCGAGCACCCGATCGAGCCGGGTCAGCGCACGGTGCAGTTCGTCCAGTCCGACCATGCCGCTCAAGCCGCGCAGCCGGTGGGCCAACGCCTTCAGTTCCTCGCGGTCGCCGGTCTGCCACAGCTGGCCCAGGCGGGCGCAGTCCCCCGGCAACTTCCGGCGAGCGCTCATCCGCGCTTCGGCCAGCGCGGCCTCGGCCAGCGAGGGCGGTGGCAACGGCGCCGGCACGCCCTCGGTCGATGCACCCAGTCGCGCAGCCAGCGCATGCCACAGCTCTGCCGTGCTGAAGGGCTTGCCGAGCACGGCATCGCAACCGGCCGCGAGGTGCTGGCGCTGTGAATCGGCGAGCAGGTCGGCGGTGACGGCGAGGATCGGGCAGCGCACGCCGGCCTTGCGCAATGCGGCAGCCGCGGCCGCGCCATCCAGCTCGGGCATGTGCATGTCCAGCAGGATCACGTCCCAGCCGGGCTCGACACCGCGCACCACGGCCTCGCGGCCGTCGGCCACCGCGGTGACAGTGAGCCCGAAGTCGGCGAGCATCCGCTGCCCGAGGACCGACAGCACCGGATCGTCCTCGGCCAGCAGCACCCGTCCCTTCAAGCCGGGCAGCTGCAGGGCGGCATGACGCTCGCGCGGGCCGGCGGGCACGTGCGCCGGGCCGGCTTGCCACGCTGCGGTCTCGGGCACCGGCAGCCGGAAGGAGAAACAGGCGCCCGGATGCGGCAGGCGCCGCAAACCGAGCTCACCGCCCATGCGCCCGATCAGCTCGCGGCTGATGTACAGCCCCAGACCGGCGCCGCCGATCCGCCGGCGGCGGGTGCTGTCGGCCTGACTGAAGGGCTTGAACAGCTCGGCCTCGAAGCCCTCCGCAATCCCCGGGCCAGTGTCGATCACCTCGAACTGCAGCTTGCCCTCGTGATAGCCGACCTCCAGACGGACCGAACCGCTGGCCGTGAACTTGATGGCGTTGCCGACCAGGTTCCAGAGTGACTGCCGCAACCGCAGCGGATCGGCCATCACCCGCATCGGCACCGGCCAGACCACCACCAGCTTCAGCTCCAGCTGCTTGCGCGTCGCCACCGGCCGCATCGCGCTGGCCAGCTCCTCGCAGATCGACAACCAGGCCACCGGCTCGCAATGCACCTTGAGCTCGCCCAACTCCAGCTGCGAGGCATCGAGCAGGCCGTTGACCAGCTCCAGCAGGTGCCGGGCGCTGCCATCGATGCTGTCCAGTGCCCCGAGCAGCGCACCGGCCGCCGGCTCGCCGCGCCGCGCCAGCTCGGCATGGCCGAGGATCGCCGCCAACGGCGTGCGGATTTCGTGGCTGATGCTGGCCAGAAACCGCGAGCGGCTGGCCTGCAGCGCCTCGATGCGGATCAACGCCGAGGTCAGGCCACGATTCTGCTCGCTCAATTGCTGGCGGGCTTCGCGCGCGGCGGTGATGTCGGTCTGCACCGAGATGAAATGGGTGACATTGCCATCGCGGTCGAAAATCGGCGAGATCCGGAGGTCGACCCAGTACGGCCGGCCCAGCCGCGAGTAATTCAGGATCTCGGCCTGCACCGCCTCGCGCCGGCGCAATGCCTCGCCGAGCCGCCGGGTCGTGGCGCGGTCGGTGGCCGGCCCCTGCAACAGTCTCGGGCTGCAGCCGATCAGGGTTTCACGCGGATAGCCGCTGAGATGCAGGAAAGCCTCGCTGACCAGCAGCATCCGCGGACCCTCCGGCGCCTCGACATCGGCATCGGTGATGACGATGTTGGCCGGATTGTCGGCGACCACGCCGACCAGATTCTCCAGCGCGATCCGGGTACGTTCGACTCGCTCGAAATGCAGCTGGTCGACGAACTGCGCCGCCACATCGCATTCCAGACTGTCGAAGCCGGCGCCCTGCACCACCCCGGTCGGCTGCAGCGGATCGACCCAGTGGCGTACCCGCTCCCGACCGCAACGCCACCACAGCAGGATCCACGACTTCGGACCCTCGATCTGCGCCCGCAGCGCATGAGCGATGACCGGGCCCGCGGTCGTCGGCCACGGGCGCGGATCCAGGACTTCCAGCTGTGCACCGTGCCGTTCCCGCGCCGGGGCGGTCAGCGCCAGCGCGTGCTCGGCCGGCGTCAGACCGGTGTCGTATCGAACCTCGCCGGCCAGCAGCGTGCAGCCGTCGGCGTCGATCAACTTCAACAGCTCGGGACCGTGGTCGGGACCGAACAGCGCAGCGGTCCCCTGATCGCGGAACACCCGCAGCAACTCGCGGCGCCGGCGATCGGCCGCCTGGGCACGCCGGTAGCGCTCGCGGCGCAGCGCGCGCGCCAGCACGCGACCGACTTCCTGACAGAAGCTGGCATAGACCTTGCGCAGCGTCGGGTCGGCCGCCCGCGGACCGCTCAGCGAATGCAGCGACAGGAAACCCCAGAGCCGATCCTCCAGCATCAATGTCGCCGACACCGTGGCGCGGACGGCGTTGCGCTGCAGCCACTCCAGACGCGAGGGATACGGGAAATCCAGATGCTGCTCGAAGTCCGATCGCTCCGACGGGTCGGCACCCAGCAGCGGGACGGGCTCCGCGCGGGTATCGGTCACCGCGCGCATGCCCTGGGTCACGAAACGCTGCAGCTCATGCGACGGCAGGGCCGACGCTGGGTAGTAGCGGCCCACCACGCCGGCACCGGCCCGCACCCCGGCTTCCGCGAGGATTTCGCCGTGACCGTCAGCGTCCAGCCGATACAGCAGCGTCCGCTCATAACCGGCGCCGAGCGCCAGCGCCGCCTCGCAGACCACCTGACCCGTCTCGGCCAAGCCTTCGACTTGTCGCGCCCGGGCCAGCAGATCCAGCGCCAGCACCAGCCGGTCCAGCTGGGCTTCGATCTCGGCACAGGGCGGCTCCAGTTCGATCAGCAGGTTGCCGGCTCGCCGGCTGACCGTCGCCCGCAGTGGAATCCCGGCCACCGAGCGGATCGACAGCGGCTCCAGATGCCTGACCTCGCCAGCCGCCAGCAGCTGTACCGTGCTGGCGGCATCGAACAGATCGCCGAGTCGCCCCGGATTGCGCTTCAGACCACAGAACGCAGCGAGGTTCGAACTCTGCGCGGCCAGCCGCCCCTGGGCATCCACCAGAGCCAGCGCGCTGCCCGGCTGGACCGGCTTCAGCGAGGTGGCCAAGGCGTGCATCCGGAGCGTCAGACCTTCGGACTGACCAGCCAGCGTCGGCCCAGCGTATCCATCAGGGCGACCAGTTCGCTGAAGCTGGAGGGCTTGATGAAGTAACTGAAGGCACCGCCGGCAAAGGCGTCGACAATGTCGCCGGGCAGCTTCGAGGTGGTCAGCATGATCACCGGAAAGGGCAGTGCCGGCGTATGTGCCTTCAAGGTGCGCAACAGCTCGATGCCGCTCAGGCCGGGCAGCCGCAAGTCCAGCAGGACCATGGCCGGCTGGCCCGCGTCACCGGCCGGCAACTGCACCCAGTCGACCAGCCGCTGCAATGCACTGGGCCCGTCGCCGTACTCCTCGGTGCGGACCCGCCAGCCCGCCTCGCGGATCGCCGCCTTCAACAGAGCCGCCTGATGGGCATCATCCTCGACCAGCGCGACGAGGGGACGGCTGTCGAGGGAATCAGACGTGCTCATACCTACAGCCTCCCGGCAGAAAAGACCACGTGATGCGAGATCGGACTAGCTTCGCGCATCCGTGTCATGGCGCAGCGTAAACAGTTGTTCAGGGGAAAGCCTTAGACAATTCGTTTACCGCTGTCGCCCGCCGGCTGGTGGACGCGGGGCCGATCAACCGAAGTGCACGCTCTTGGCCTCGGTGAAGAAACGCATCGCCTCGGCGCCGCCCTCGCGACCCAGCCCGGAGCGTTTGACGCCGCCGAAGGGCACGCGCAGGTCGCGGCGCATCCAGCCGTTGATCCAGACCAACCCGGCCTGCAGCCGCTCGGCCATCCGCCGCGCCCGATCCAGGTCGCGGGTGAATACGCTGGCGGCAAGTCCGTAGTCGGTGCCGTTGGCGTAGGCCAGCGCCTGCGCCTCGTCGTCGAAGGGCAGCAGCGTCACGACGGGGCCGAAAATTTCCTCGCGGTTGGTCCGGCAGTCGAAGGACAGCTGGTCAAACACGGTCGGCGGCAGGAACCAGCCGTCCTCGCAGCGGCCGTCCAGCCGCACCCGTTCGCCGCCGAGCAGCAGGCGTCCGCCTTCGGTGTGGGCCAGCTCGATGCAGCCCAGCACCTTGTCCAGATGCGCCTGCGACACCAGCGCGCCGAAGCGGGTGGCCGGGTCGGCCGGATCGCCGGGCACGATGGCGCGGGCCTGCTCGACGAAGGCATCGAGGAAACGCCGGTAGATGCTCTTCTCGACCAGCACCCGCGAACCGCACAGGCAGATCTGGCCCTGATTCGAGAAGGCCGCGCGCACGCACTCGGCCACCGCGGCATCGACGTCGGCGTCGGCGTCGGCGAACACGACGCTGGCGTTCTTGCCGCCCAGCTCCAGCGAGAGCTTGCGGAACAGCGGCGCACAACCCTGCGCGATAGCCGCACCCGTCGCGGTCGAGCCGGTGAAGGACACCGCCTTGATGTCGCGATGGGTGGTCAGCGGCGGGCCGACCTTGGCGCCCAGCCCGTGCACCAGGTTCAGCACACCGGGCGGCAGGCCGATCGCCACGCACAGCTCGGCCAGCATCGATGCCGTCGCCGGGGTCAGCTCGCTGGGCTTGGCCACCACGGTGTTGCCGGCGGCCAGCGCCGGCGCCAGCTTCCAGCTCAGCAGATACAGCGGCAGGTTCCACGGGCTGATGCAGGCCACCGCACCGAGCGGCTGGCGCAGCACGACTTCCAACCCCACTTCACCGGCGTAGCTCTCGGCGCCGAAGGTGCGGGCCTCGGCGGCGAAGTGGCGGAAGTTGTGGATCGAGCGGGGGATGTCCACCGTTCGCGCGGTGGCGAGCGGCTTGCCGCTGTCCTTCGATTCGGCGGCGGCGAAGTCATCGAGCCGCGCCTCGATCGCATCGGCGAGCTGTTCCAGCCAGCGTGCCCGCGCGCTGGGCGCCAGCGCCGCCCAGCCCGGTGCGGCGTCCCGCGCCGCGCGCACCGCCGCGTCGATGTCCGCGGCGTCGCTGTCGGCCACCTGCGCGTAGACGCCCGCAGTGGCCGGCTCGTGCACCGGCAGGTAGCGGCCACCGACCGGCGGGCGGAGTTCGCCGCCGATCAGGTTGTCGAGTCGGGGCCAGGGTCCGCGCATCGGGGCGGTCGGTTCAGTGCTGCCAGGGGTGGCGATCGTCCGGCGAGATGCCGTAGCGAGTCGCCGCATCGGCCGCCAGCTCGGCCGGTACGCGGCCGTCCTGCGCCAGCGCGTACAGCGCCGCGTGGGCGATGTGGAAGCGATCGACCTCGAAGTACCGCCGCAGATTGGCGCGGGTATCCGAGCGGCCGTAGCCGTCGGTGCCGAGCGTCAGATAGCGGCGCCCCTCCGGCAGGTAGGCGCGGATCTGTTCCGGCCAGGCGCGGATGTAGTCGGTGGCGGCGATGATCGGGCCGTCGGTGGCGGCCAGCTGCGTGGTCACCCACGGCGTGGCGTCCTGCCCGTGCAGGCGTCGGGCCCGCTCGCAGGCCTGACCGTCGCGGGCCAGCTCGGTGAGGCTCGGGCAGCTCATCACATCGCAATGCACGCCGTAGTCGGCCTTCAGCAGTTCGGCCGCGGCAATCGCCTCGCGGAGGATGCTGCCGCAGCCCAGCAGCGTGGCCTTGAGGCCCCCTGCCGGCGCCTCGGCCTCGATCAGCCGGTACATGCCGCGGATCGTGCCTTCCGCTGCGCTCGCCGGCATCGCCGGATGACGGTAGTTCTCGTTCAACAGCGTGATGTAGTAGTACTCGTCGCGCTGCTCGGTGAGCATCCGCTGCATGCCGTACTGCAGGATCACCGCGACTTCGAAGGCGAAGGTCGGGTCGTAGGCGCGGCAGTTCGGCACGGTAGCCGCCATCAGGTGCGAATGGCCATCCTCGTGCTGCAGGCCCTCGCCGTTCAAGGTGGTGCGGCCCGACGTTGCACCGAGCAGGAAGCCGCGGGCACGCATGTCGCCGGCCGCCCAGGCCAGATCGCCGATGCGCTGGAAGCCGAACATCGAATAGAAGATGTAGAACGGCAGCATCTGCAGGTTGTTGGTGCTGTAGCTGGTCGCGGCGGCCAGCCAGCTGCAGAAGGAACCGGCCTCGGTGATGCCTTCCTGCAGCACCTGACCGGCCTGATCCTCGCGGTAGTACATCAGCTGATCGGCATCCACCGGCCGGTACTTCTGGCCGAAGGGGGCGTAGATGCCGAGCTGCCGGAACAGACCCTCCATCCCGAAGGTGCGGGCCTCGTCGCAGATGATCGGCACCACGCGCGGCCCGACCTGCGAGTCGCGCAGGATCACGTTGAGCGCCTGGACGAAGGCCATCGTGGTCGAGATCTCGCGATCGCCGCTGGCGTCGAGCAGCCGACCGAACACCGTCAGCGCCGGAGTCGCCAGCGATTCGTCGCTCTGCTGACGCCGCTGCGGATAGCTGCCGCCCAGCGCCGCGCGGCGCTCGCGCAGATACCGGGCCTCGGGCGAATCCACGCCCGGGTGCAGGTAGGGCACGGTTTCGAGGTCGGCGTCGCTGACCGGGATCTTGAAGCGGTCGCGGAAATGGCGGATCGAGCCGGTCTGCAGCTTCTTCTGCTGGTGGGTCGTGTTCTTCGACTCACCCTCCTCGCCCATGCCGTAACCCTTGACCGTCTTGGCCAGGATCACGGTCGGCTGACCCTTGTGGGCAACGGCGGCCGCGTAGGCGGCGTAGACCTTGTGCGGATCGTGGCCCCCGCGATTCAGCCGGGCGATGTCCTCGTCCGACAGGCGCGAGACCAGCTCGCGGGTCTGCGGGTATTTGCCGAAGAAATGCTCCCGGGTGTACGCGCCGCCGTTGGCCTTGTAGTTCTGGTACTCGCCGTCGACGGTCTCTTCCATCAGCTTGCGCAGCGTGCCGCCGCGGTCCATCGCCAGCAGCGGATCCCACAGGCCGCCCCAGATCACCTTGATCGCGTTCCAGCCGGCGCCGCGGAACACGCCCTCCAGTTCCTGGATGATCTTGCCGTTGCCGCGCACCGGCCCATCGAGGCGCTGCAGATTGCAGTTGATGACGAAGACCAGGTTGTCCAGGCCCTCGCGTCCGGCCAGCGAGATCGCGCCGAGCGACTCGGGCTCGTCGGATTCGCCATCGCCCATGAAGCACCAGACCTTGCGGTCGGAGGCCGGAATCAGCCCGCGGTGCTCCAGGTACTTCCAGAAGCGCGCCTGGTAGATCGCCGAGATCGGCCCCAGACCCATCGACACCGTCGGCACCTGCCAGAAGTCCGGCATCAGCCACGGATGCGGGTAGCTGGAGATGCCCTCGCCGCCGACTTCCATGCGGAAGCGGTCCAGCTGCTCGGCGCTGATCCGGCCTTCGAGGAAGGCGCGGGCGTAGACGCCCGGCGAGCTGTGGCCCTGCACGTAGACCAGATCACCCGGGTGGCTGGCGCTGGCGGTGCGCCAGAAGTGGTTGAAGCCGACGTCGTAGAGCGTCGCTGCGCTCTGGAAGCTGGCGATATGGCCGCCCAGCTCGCCGGGGCGACGGTTCGCCCGCACCACCATCGCGAGCGCGTTCCAGCGCAGCAGCGCCCGCGCCCGCCACTCGATCGCGGCATCGCCCGGCGACTTCGCCTCGGCCTGCGGCGGAATCGTGTTGACGTAGGCGGTCGTCGCCTTGTACGGCAAATGCCCGCCTTGCCGCCGGGTCGCGTCGATCATCTGCTCCAGCAGAAAGTGGGCACGCTCCGGCCCCTCGCGCTCGATCACTGCCGCCAGCGCTTCCATCCACTCGCGCGTCTCGGCCGGATCGACATCCGTCCGGGTCGGGTCCACTTTCGCGTCCATCGGCTGCTCCCCATGCAGGTCTGCTCAACCGCAGGATCATAGCCGGCGCCATCGCAGCCGCGTCGCTACCATCCCCGCTCATGCCGACGACTGCGCTCACCGATTTTCTGAAGACCCTGTTCGGCGGCCTGAAGCTCCTGCTGCTGCTGCGACCGGCCACCGCGCTGCTGCGCCCCGCCCTGCACTACCCGGCCCTGCTCGCGGTACTCGCCGCCAGCAGCATCGGCGTCGACTACCTGCTGACCGAGCCACCGCGCGCCTTCCTTCTGGATGGCCTGCAGACGCTCTGCACCGACGGCCTGCTGCTGCTGGTGGGCTGCATCCTCGCCGCCCGACTGGTCGGCAAGCCGCAGCACGGCTTCACGCTGGCGGTGTGGCTCGGCAGTGCGCTGCTGCTGTGGCTGGGGCTGCTGGTCGAGCTGCTCGCGGTCGCGCTGCAGGCTCGCGGGCTGCTGACGCCGCTGGCCGCCGACTTGCTGCTCTGGGGTCAGGTGGCGCTGTGGCTGCTGGTGATCCTGCGGATGCTGGCGCTGATCGGCGTGTCGCTGAAAGGCTGGCAATGCAGCGCTGCCGCCGCGCTGGTCGCGACCCTGAACGTCGCGCCGTGGTTGGCCGGACTGTCGGCCTGGCCGTGGTTCGAGTCGATCGCACCGGCACCCGGCGTGGTGGCGCCCCTGCCACCGATCGCCAGCGAACGGGTGCTGTACAACCAGCCGCGACTGCTCGATCGGGCGATTCGCGGGCTCGCACCGGAACGCCCCGGCCACACCGATCTCTACTGGATCGCCTTTGCCGGTGACGGCACCGAGAGCGTGTTCCGCAACGAGGTCGAGTACCTCCAGCAGCTGATGGAACAGCGTTTCGACGCCCGTGATCGCGGCATCGTGCTGGTCAACCATCCCGACACGATCGACCGGCGACCGCTGGCGACCCGCACCGCGCTGGCGCGCGCCCTGCGCGGCATCGCCGGCCGGATGGACCCGAAGGAAGACCTGCTGCTGGTGTTCCTGACCCTGCACGGCAGCGAGGACCACCAGCTGGTCGTGCAGATGCCGCCGCTGCCGCTGGACCCGATCGACCCGGACTGGCTGACCCGCACGCTGGATCGCAGCGGCGTCGGACCGCAGCTGGTGATCGTCTCGGCCTGCTTTTCCGGCGGCTTCCTGCCGGCGCTGACCTCACCCTCGCGGATGGTCATGACCGCCGCCCGCGCCGACCGGCCGTCGTTCGGCTGCGGGCCGGACAGCGAGGTCACCTACTTCGGCCGCGCCCTGCTGGTCGACGCGCTGAATCGCACCATCGACTTCCCGCAGGCCTTCGAACTGGCCCGGCGCGGTGTCGAGGTCCGGGAACGCCGCGAGGGCTTCGAACCCTCCGAACCGCAGCTTGCGGTCGGCGAAGTGGCCGCACGACGAATCGAAAGCTGGCGGGTGCAGTACGAGGAACCGGAGCTGGTGGTGCCGTTTTTCCCGGCGGACAGCTACGCGCCTTGAGGGTCAGTCCACCGAGGTGGGACCCCCGTCATCGCTGATGTAGCGCGGGCCGTCGCCGTAGGCCTTTTCGTAGACGCCACCGCCGACCTTGCGGTACTGCGTGAAGCCGCGCGAGGCGGCACGTTTGTCGTCCAGCAGATGGGCCGTGCCACTGTGCACGGCCGGTGCCGAAATGGCGCGGCGGACCGGCACCTGGCAATGGGGACAGTGGCTCAGCTCGGGATCGCTGAGCTTCGCGAAGACCTCGAAACGACCGTTGCAGCGACCACAGTCGCCGGACAGCGGCTCGTACTCGTAGATCGGCATGGTGCAGATCCTTCGATGAAGACCGATTGGACGTTGGGGCGTGCAGGGATTGGCACAAGGGGGACCCCGAATTGACGCCGGATCAGCCCGACGAACCGTCCCGCACTTTGGACCCGGATCAGGCCGGCATGCAGACGCGATTGCGGCCCGAGCCCTTGGCGCGGTAGAGCTGCTCGTCCGCGGCTTTCACGAGGTCGGTGGTTGCCTCGAAACTGGCCTGCCAACTGGCGACACCGAAACTCGACGTGAGTTGCCGCAGCACGCCGTCATAGCGGAACTCCTGTGTCGCAATCGCCTGACGCAGCGACTCGGCATGCGCCGCCGCATCGCTCAAAGTGCAGTTGCGGCACAACACCGCGAACTCCTCGCCACCCAGTCGCCCGAGCGCCATCGACGGCCTCGCCAGTTCGCCGAGCACCTTCGCCACCAGCTTCAGGGCCTGATCGCCAGCCAGATGGCCCATCTCGTCATTGACCTTCTTGAAGAAGTCGATGTCGAGCATGATCAGCGACAACGCCACCGGCTCGCGCCGGGCGCGACCGCATTCCTCTTCCAGCAGCGTCATGAAGTGCCGGCGGTTGTACAGGCCGGTGAGGCTGTCGAAGGTCGCGAGGTTGATCAGTTCCTGGTGGTAACGCGCCTCGGTGCTGGTACCGGTGAAGAACTTCAACGCCGAATTGCCGACGCCGATCTGGTCGCCGTCGTTCAACAGCACCTTGCCGGTAATCGGCTGCCCATTGACGTAGGTCTTGTTGGTCGAGCCCAGATCCTCGATCCAGACCTGGCCTTCGACTTGGAAGATGCGGCAGTGCGTCCGCGAAACCGAGGGATACGGCAGGCTCAGCGTGCACTCGGTGGCGCGGCCGATGGTGACCGGCACTTCCAGCACCTCGATCTGGTGACCCAGCATGATGCCGCTGACGATCAGCAACCGCGGTGGCCGGCCGGCCACCGGCGGCGCGCTGTCCGCAGCAGCCATCAGGCGCGTGCGATCGGTGTTGGGTTCGGGGTCGCCGGTATGCATGATGGGAGTGTAAAGCTTCCAGACTCAGGGCGTCAGCACGTCCTCAAGCCGGTAACGCCCGGGCTTGCGCCCGTCGCGCAGCAGCCAGTGGGCAGCGGTCAGGGCGCCACGGGCGAACAACCGGCGGTCCTGCGCATGATGTCGCAACTCCAGCAACTCATCGGGTCCGGCGATCACCACGGCATGGTCGCCGACCACGCCGCCCACCCGCAGGCAGGCATATTCCGGCGGCCGACCGCGCACCTCGGCGATGGCCTCGCCGAGTCGGAGCGCCGTCCCGCTCGGGGCATCGCGCTTGGCCCGGTGGTGGGTGTCGACGATCCCGACGTCATAATCGGCGAGCCAGCGGGCCGCATCGCGGGCGAGCCGGGTCAGCACCATGACGCCGAGCGAGAAATTCGGTGCCCACAGCACCGGAACCTGCTGCGCCAATCGATCGAGCGCCGCTTCGGCAGCCGCATCCAGACCGGTCGTGCCCGACACCAGCGGGATACCGCGTCGCGCCAGCGCATTGCAGAGGTCCGGCAGCGCGGCCGGCAGACTGAAGTCGATGACGACAGCCACGTCGACGGAGAGATCGCTGCGATAACGCAGGCCCGAACCAGCCACCGATTGCCCACAAAACACGGAGTCCGATCGCACCACTGCCGCATGCAGTTGCAGCCGGGTATCGGACTGAATCAGTGCCACCAGCTCACAGCCCATGCGGCCGCTGGCGCCGTGGATGCAGATCGGCAACGGGTCAGACATCCGGCGGGACGACAATCAGCCCGATCTGTCGCCGGCTGGTCGACAGGTCAGCGCGACAGATACTGATTGATCGTCGACGCCAGCTGTCCAGCATCGACCGGCTTGGTGACGTAGGCCTTGGCGCCCTGACGCATGCCCCAGACGCGGTCGGTTTCCTGATCCTTGGTGGTCACCAGGATCACCGGAATGTGCGCAGTGGTCTTTTCCTTCGAAATCGTCCGCGTTGCCTGGAAACCGTTGAGGTTCGGCATCACGACGTCCATCAGGATCAGGTCCGGCAGTTCGTTCTTCGCCGCTTCCACGCCCTTCTGGCCATCTTCGGCGGTCACGACCGTGTGGCCCAGACCTTCGACGATCTTCTTCAGGATCGCAATCTGCGACGGGGAGTCATCGACTATCAGGATTTTCGCCATGTCAGGACTTTACGCTCGCGACCGCTCTGGTTCTTCCCAACAATAGCGCAATCCGGGCGGCTGCCGCAGCAGGATTCGGCAAGGATCAGTCACCGGCCAGTCGAACCACCGTGCGGCCGAAACTGTCGCCCCGCAACAGGCTGGCGAAGACCTCCGGCAGACCATCGAGATCGACCTCGCGGGTCACGATGCGATCGAGATGTGCGGGCTTCCAGTCGGAAGCGAGGTGCTGCCAGAGCATCTCGCGAATGGCGTAGGGCGTCGCCGAGGAGTTGATGCCGAGCAGGCTGATGCCGCGGATGATGAAGGGCATCACCGTGCTGTGCAGCTCGATGCCGCCGGTCAGACCGCAACTGGCGATCGCGCCCCACGGCTGGATCACCCGAGTCAGACCGGAAAGCATTTCGCCGCCGACGTTGTCCACGGCACCGGCGAACATCGCACTTTCGAGCGGTCGCTGGCCCCAGTGCAGACCGTGACGACTGATCACCTGACTGGCGCCGAGGCCACGCAGGGCGTCGATGCGGTCTTCCTTGCCGGTGATCGCGCTGACGGCGTAGCCCGTGCGACTGTAGATATCGATCGCCAGCATGCCGACACCGCCAGTGGCGCCGGTCACCACCACCGGGCCGCTGTCCGGCAGCACGCCGACCTGCTGCATCCGGTACAGGCACAGCGCCGCCGTGAAGCCCGCCGTGCCGATGCCCATCGCCTCGCGCAGCGTCAGCCCGGTCGGCAGCGGCACCACCCATTCGGCTTCCAGACGCTGGTACTCGGCATAGCCCCCATCGCGGTGCTCGGACAGACCGGATCCGGTCACCAGCACCGGATCGCCCTCGCGGAACCGCGGATCGCGGCTCTCGACGACGTGTCCAGCGATGTCGATGCCCCCGACCAGCGGGAAGCGCCGCAGGATCTTGCCCTCGCCGGTGCCGGCCAGGGCGTCCTTGAAGTTGACGCTCGACCAGGCCGTGCGAATCGTCACCTCACCGGGGTTCAGGTCGTCGAGCGTGACGTCCTCGATGGTGGCGCGATAGGCCGGCGCGTTACGGATCTGCAGGGCGCGAAAGCGGGCGGGAACCGACATGGCTGCTCCAGGGAATTTGCGGGGCCGGAAACGCCGACCGCCAGCATGGGCTGGCGGTCGGCGCGGTCGTCACACGGACGTCCGACTTACTTCTTGGACTTGGCCGGCTTCTCGGCCTTGGCGGCCTTGGCCGGCTTCGCCTCTTCGACCACCGGTGCGGCTTCCGCCTTGGCGGCCTTGGCCTTGGTGGCCTTGGCCGGCTTCACGTCTTCGACCACGGGAGCCGGGGCCGGTTCGGCCTTGGCCTTGGCGGCCTTGGCCGGCTTCGCTTCTTCGACCACCGGAGCCGGGGCCGGAGCCGCTTCGGCCTTCGCCTTGCCCTTCGCCGCCTTGGCCGGCTTCGCGTCCTCGACCACCGGCGTCGGTTCCGGGGCCGGGGCGGGTGCCGGAGCCTCGGCCTTCGCCTTGCCCTTCGCCGCCTTGGCCGGTTTGGGTTCCTCGACGACCGGAGCAGGCGCCGGCGCTGGCGCGGCGGCGGCTGCAGCTTCCGCCACCGCCGCAGCTTCGGCGGCAGCAGCTTCGGCCTTGGCGGCCTTGGCGGCCTTGGCGACCTTCTTCGGATCCGGCTTCGGCTCGACCGCCTTCATCGCCGCCTCGGAGATTTCGCGGATGCCGGTGGACAGCACCGGACGCTCGTTGTTGAGCCGCGCAGCGATCGCTTCGCCCAGATCAGCCGGCGAACGCACCGTGGTGACCCCGGCCTTCTCCAGCGCCGCGAACTTGCCGGCGGCCGTGCCCTTGCCACCGGCGACGATCGCACCGGCATGGCCCATCCGCTTGCCGGCCGGCGCCGCGACCCCGGCGATGTAGGCCACCACCGGCTTGGTCACGTATTCGGCGATGAACTCGGCGGCGTCTTCCTCGGCGCTGCCGCCGATCTCGCCGACCATGATGATGCCCTCGGTCTGCGGGTCGTCCTGGAAGAGCTTCAGGCAGTCGATGAAGCTGAGCCCGTTGATTGGGTCCCCGCCGATGCCGATGCAGGTGCTCTGGCCCAGGCCCACCTTGGTGGTCTGGTAGACCGCCTCGTACGTCAGCGTGCCGGAGCGCGAGACGATGCCGATCTTGCCCGGCTTGTGGATGAAACCCGGCATGATCCCGATCTTGCACTCGCCCGGCGTGATGATGCCCGGGCAGTTCGGCCCGACCAGCACGGTGTCGGGATAGTTGCGGGTCAGCACGTTCTTGACGCGCAGCATGTCGAGCACCGGCACGCCCTCGGTGATCGCGACGATCACCCGGATGCCGGCCGCCGCGGCTTCGAGGATCGCGTCGGCCGCGCCCGGGGGCGGCACGTAGATCATCGTGGCGTCGGCACCGGTTTCCTGCACGGCTTCCGCCACGCTGTTGAAGACCGGGATGCCGTGGTGGGTGGTGCCACCCTTGCCCGGCGTGACACCGCCGACCAGGCGGGTGCCGTATTCGATGGCCTGCAGCGAGTGGAAGGTGCCCTGCTGCCCGGTAATGCCCTGGCAGATGACGCGAGTGTCTTTATTGATCAGAACGGACATCGATTGCTCCTCAAACCTGCCGCACGGCGGCCACGACCTTCTCGGCCGCGTCGCTGAGATCCGTCGCCGGGATCAGCGACAGGCTGCTGTTCTTCAGCAGTTCGCGGGCGCGATCGGCGTTGGTGCCTTCCAGTCGCACCACCACCGGCAGATTCAGGCCCACTTCCTTGACCGCCGCGATCACACCCTCGGCAATCAGGTCGCACTTGACGATGCCGCCGAAGATGTTGATCAGGATCGCCTTGACCTTGTCGTTGGACAGGATCAGCTTCAGCGCCTCGGTGACGCGCGCGGCGTTCGCGGTACCACCGACGTCGAGGAAATTGGCCGGCTCGGCGCCGTACAGCTTGATCACGTCCATGGTCGCCATCGCCAGACCGGCGCCGTTGACCATGCAGGCGATGTCGCCGTCCAGCGAGACGTAGTTCAGATCGTTCTCGGCCGCGCGGGCTTCGAGCGGATCTTCCTGGGCGACGTCGCGCATGCCCTTCAGGCGTTCCTGCCGGAACAGCGCGTTGTCATCCGAGCTGACTTTGCCATCCAGGGCGACCAGATCCCCGGCCGGGTTGATGATCAGCGGATTCAGCTCGATCTGGGCGATGTCGTAGTCGTTGAACAGCCGGTACATGCCCAGCATGATCCGGGTCAGCTGCGAGTTCTGCTTCGGCTTCAGGCCCATCGCGGTGCCGAATTCGCGGCACTGATAGGGCTGCAGCGACTCGACGAAATCGACCTTCAGCGTGTGGATCTTCTCGGGCGTGTCGTGGGCGACCTGCTCGATGTCGACGCCGCCGGCCGGCGAACCGATGAAGACGATCGCCCGCTCGGCGCGGTCGACCAGCACCGAGAGGTACAACTCGGTACGGATGTCGGTGGCTTCGCAGATCAGGACCTGATTGACCGGCAGCGCGCGGCCGGCGGTCTGATAGGTCTCGAGCTTGGCGCCGATCAGCTTCTGCGCCGCTTCTCGCACCTGCGCCAGCGACTTGCAGAGCTTGATGCCGCCGGCCTTGCCGCGACCGCCTGCATGGACCTGCGCCTTGACCACCCATTGCTCGCCGGCGATGTCGCGGGCCGCTTCGACCGCGCCCTCGACCGTGGTCGCGACCTTGCCGTGCGGAACCGGGATGCCGTACTGCGCGAAGAGTTCCTTCGCCTGGTACTCGTGGAAATTCATGCCGTCGCTATGCTCCTTGAAAACCCATGTGCAAAGGGTGTGCCGCTCAGGTCCGTTGCCCGCCGCCGACCGGGCGGATCGTGGCCACGGACCCCTGCGAAATTCCGCCTGACCATCCGGTCGAAAGAACCGGGCGGTCGCGCCGCATCACCGGACTCCGGTCGGGGCGGCGTCGCGCGCGGGCTATTGTGGGCTTTGCCGCGGTCAGGCGCCAAGAGGTTTCTCCGCGCCACGCCCCTGCGCCACGGGCGCCGAGTGCCGACAATCCAGCTCGTGACACCGACCGATGGAGACCACCGATGCGCGATGCCCTGGCCCCCCGCGACAGCAGCCGCCTGCAGCGCTCGTTGCATCTGCTGAGCCTGTTCCGGCTGTTCCAGGCCTGTGCTTTTGCCGCGCTGGTGCTGGGGCCCTGGTCATCCATGCTGGTCGAGAAGGACTGGATCCGCGCCGCGCAGATCCTCAGCGTCTGCTACGTGATCGCCACCGGGGTGCTCTGGTGGATCTCGCGGCGCTACGAGGGCCGGCCGCGAACGCTGGTCTACGCTGGCGCCGGCATCGACCTCGTGGTCGCCGCCGTCGCCCTGCACCTGTTCGGCGGCTTCAACATCGGGGTCAGCGCCCTGATGCTGGTCACTGTCGCAACCACCGCGATGTTCTCCGACCAGCGTGCCTCCAGTGCCACCGCCGGGCTGGCGGCGCTGGTGGCGACCGCCGAGGGGGCCTGGGCGCTGTACGCCGGCAAGCTCGACCGGCCCTGGCCCGACGTGGTGCTGGTCGGCTCGGCCTTCCTGATCACGGTTGCACTGGTGCACTGGCTGGCGCGGCGCATCCGCGAAAGCGAACAGCTGGTCGAGCGTCGCGGCATCGATCTGGTCAACCTCGCTGAAACCAACGAGCTGATCATCCAGCGCATGCGCACCGGCATCCTGCTGGTCGACGCCGATGGACGGGTCATCCGCGCCAACGAATCCGCGTGGTACCTGCTCGGCATGCAGTCACCGAAGGAACGGCAGCTGGAGAAGCTGGCGCCTGCCCTGCACGCCCGCTGGAAACAGTGGCTGGCCAGCAACCGGTTGGACCCGGGGCCCCTGGTGCTGGCACAGGGCGTGCCGGCCTCCGTACCGAGCTTCACGCGAATCGGCACCGATGATCACCTGTTGACCATCGTGTTCCTCGAAGACGACACCCGGGTCTATCGGCGGGCCGAGGAGCTGACACTGGCCTCGCTGGGCCGGTTGTCGGCCAGCATCGCCCATGAGGTCAGAAATCCGCTGGCGGCCATTGCCAATGCCGCCCAGTTGCTCGGCGAGAGCGAGGAACTGATCGGGCCCGACCGCCGGTTGCTGGAAATCATCAGCAACCACTGCACCCGAGTGAACGGCATTGTCGACAATGTGCTGCAGCTGTCGCGCCGCGAGCGCAGCCGGCCCGAGCACGTGGCGCTGGCGCATTTTGCCGAACAGTGCATCGCCGAGTTCCGTCAGGCACATCCGCTCGCCAACGACCTGCTCAAGCTCTCGATCGAGCGTCGCGATCTGTACGCGCTGGTCGATCCCTCGCAGCTGACCCAGGCACTGTGGAACCTGATCCGCAACGCGCTGCGTTACGGCCGCCAGCCTGAACAGCCGGCCGAGGTGATCTTCCGGGTTCGCTCGCGCGGCAGCGACCCCGGCGTGATTCTGGAGGTGATCGACCGCGGCCCCGGCATCCCGCCCAAGCTGCAGCAGCAACTGTTCGAGCCCTTCTTCACCACCCGCTCGGACGGCACCGGCCTCGGTCTGTACATCACCCGGCAGCTGATCGAAGCCAATCAGGGCAGCATCGAGCACGTCAGCGTTGCAGCCGGCGGCTCGTGTTTCCGGATCACCCTGCCGGCGCCGGCGCCGGCCAGCCTGCTGACCAGCGAAAGTCGCGACGGGCCGGCACTCGGCTGATCGATCCGCTTGCCATCGGCGCGCGGGCTTGCCAGCCTCCGGGCTTCTGCACCCGCGACGAGGCCGCGATGTCCGACAAACCCGTCCTGCCCCGCGCGCTGTATCCCTCCGAGTTGCGCGCGCTCGGCACGCTGGTCGAGAAGTCCCTGACCACGCCGGATCAGTATCCGCTGTCCTTGAACGCGGTCCGCGTCGGCTGCAATCAGAAGACCTCGCGCGAACCGGTGACCGACTACGACGAACGCACCGTGCAGACCGCACTGTCCGGACTGCGTCAAATGGATCTGGCGCGTGATTTCATCCCGGCCGACAGCCGCGTGGTCCGCTACGAACACAAGCTCGGCGCGAAGCTGGATCTGCGCAACAGTCAGGTCGCGCTGCTGGCGGTGCTCATGCTGCGCGGCGCGCAGACTCCCGGCGAGCTGCGCCAGAATGCCGCCCGGCTGCACGCCTTCGAGTCCACCGAACAGCTCATCGAGGTGCTGGAGCGCCTGGCGACCCGGACGCCGCAGCCGCTGGTGCTGAAGCTCGCCCGGGGTCCCGGTCAGCGCGAGGACCGCTATCTGCACCTGCTCGGCGATCGCGATGCCGCCCTCGCGGCCGCCGCCGAAGCCCAGCATGCCGCAGCCTCGGCACCGGCCTTGCGGGTCACCGCGAGTCCCGACAGCGCGACCCGCGACCAGGAGCTCGACGACCTGCGCGCTGCGGTCGCCGCCCTGACCATTCGCGTCAGTGCGCTGGAAGCCCGACTCGGCAACCGCGAACTCGACCACGATCCGGACTGATGCCCATGACCCGACTGCCCGTCCTGCTCGGCCTTGCACTGTTCGCCACCACCGAGGCCCGCGCCGTGGACCGCATCACCGACGCCCCCTTCGCCACCCGCTCCGAGGTCATCGCGGTCAACGGCATGGCCGCCACCAGCCAGCCGCTGGCCACCCAGGTCGCGCTGGACATCCTGAAAGCCGGCGGCAGCGCGGTCGACGCCGCAATTGCCGCCAACGCCGCGATCGGCCTGATGGAGCCCACCGGCAACGGCATCGGCGGCGATCTGTTCGCGATCGTCTGGGATGCGAAGACCCAGCAGCTCTACGGCTACAACGGCTCCGGCCGCTCGCCGAAGTCGCTGTCGCTGGCCGAGTTCCGCCGGCTCGGCGTCGAGAAGATTCCGGCCCTCGGCGCGCTGCCGCTGACCGTGCCCGGCTGTGTCGACGGCTGGACCGCGCTGCACGGCCGCTTCGGCAAGCTGCCGCTGGAGCAGGTGCTCGCCCCGGCGATCCGCTACGCCACCGAGGGTTTTCCGGTCAGCGACGTGATCGCCTACTACTGGGACCGCAGCGTGCCGCGGCTGAAGGATCAGCCCGGCTTCCTCGCCCAGTTCACCGTCGACGGCCGCGCGCCGAAGAAGGGCGAGATCTGGAAGAACCCGAACCTGGCGTACACGCTGACCCAGATCGCCGAGCGCGGCCATGCCGGCTTCTACGACGGTCCGGTCGCCGAGCGGATCGGCGCGCATGTGAAGGCCGCCGGCGGCTATCTCAGCGCCGAGGACCTGCGCGCGCATCGTGGCGAGTGGGTCGACCCGGTCAGCACCACGTACCGCGGCGTCGAGCTGTGGGAGCTGCCGCCGAACGGTCAGGGTATCGCCGCGCTGCAGATGCTCAACCTGCTGGAGGGCTACGACGTGGCGTCGATGGGCTTCGGCAGCGCCGAGCACATCCACACTTTCGTCGAAGCCAAGAAGCTGGCCTTCGAGGATCGCGCGAAGTTCTACGCCGACCCGGCCTTCGTCGACGTGCCGGTCGAAGGCCTGATCAGCAAGCCCTACGCCGACGAACGCCGCAAACTGATCGACCCGGATCGCGCCGCGCAGACCGTCAGCCCCGGCACCCCGGGCGACCGCCACGGCGACACGATCTATCTGGCCACCGCGGATCGCGAAGGCAACATGGTCTCGCTGATCCAGTCGAACTACCGCGGCATGGGCAGCGGTGTGGCGCCAGAGGGACTCGGCTTCATCCTGCAGAACCGCGGCGAGCAGTGGGTGCTGAAGGACGGCCACGCCAACACCTTCGCCCCCGGCAAGCGGCCTTTCCACACGATCATCCCGGCCTTCCTGACCCGGGGCGGCAAGCCGTGGGTCGCCTTCGGCCTGATGGGCGGCGCGATGCAGCCGCAGGGCCACGTCCAGATCGTGATGAACCTGATCGACTTCGGCATGAACCTGCAGGAAGCCGGCGACGCCCCGCGCATCCACCACGACGGCTCCACCGAACCCGAAGCCGACACCGCGCCGATGACCGACGGCGGCGAAGTCCAGCTGGAAGGCGGCTTCCCGCAGCCGACCATCCGCGCCCTGCTGCGCAAGGGCCACCGCGTAACCTGGGCCGATGGACCCTTCGGCGGCTATCAGGCGATCCTGCGCGACCCGGAGACCGGCGTGTACTACGGGGCTTCGGAATCGCGGAAGGATGGACAGGCCGCAGGGTTCTGAAGATCGAGATTTTTGGCAGTCCGAAAAAGACTGCCTTCTTCAAAGGCAAGCCATGTTTCGCAAACTGATCGATAACCGTTTTACCAACCCTGCCAGACCGATCATCGATCGGTTTTGTGCGCGCCACGAAATTCTGTGCAGGCAATACGAACGTCTATCGAACAGCCCGAACCCCAGAATCAGGGACGCCCTCTTCAACCAGAGCGCCGCCAGTCTGAATCATCCAGCCGCGCGGTGCGCACTGTCCTCATGGCAAGTGAATGACGGCGTCGCGAAATTTTCAATGCCGATGCGCTCTTCCCGCATTGGCTTCGACTGGAATCATGCCCTTGGCGCACTAGGACATGACGTCGAGATAAAGTCGATTTATCGCAGAGTTTTCAAATGGTCCAGCAAGCATTCCCGGAAGTATCTTTTCCTCGACTGTGGCGCCAATTTCGGGTTGCACACAGCTTATCATCTTTCAGCGGGCGTACCGACGCACAGCTACGAGCCGAACCCGGGCTGTGGCGAGTATTTCAGCATCCTGGCCGAAATGAACTCCTGGAGTCGAGATCATTGGCATGCCGTGGCATTGGGGGCCGAACCTGGTCAGGCGGAATTGGTCTTCCCGGAAGGTGAGGAATGGCTGGGTTCAATCAGCAAAACGGTCCAGTTTCAAGATCCGCAAAAACTGAAGCGCCTATCCGTAGCGGTTCTGCCGCTGGATCAATCCACACTACCGCAACTGCCGACACTGATGAAAATCGACGTGGAAGGCAGCGAAATCAATGTGCTCAGAGGTGCCACCAATCTGCTGCGCGCGCAGGTGGAGGTCGTGGCGTTCGAATCCTGGCGCGAATCCCCCGACCGACAGAAATTGTTCGATCTTTTTGATTCGCTCGGATTTGACATTGCCCGCCTCAATGCCGAAGGGCAAACGCAGATCCTGAGCGAAGGAGAATTTCTCGCCTTGCCGTTGCCCAATGCGCTGGCCCTGCGCCGGTCGCAGGAATCCGACACCATGGCTGCCTCTTTACGCTGAGGGCTGTCCTGGATCAAGCACCTTTCGTCGCTTCGACGATCAGGTCACCGTGAAATGGACGGCATTCCAGATTCGACAATCCAGGAACCGCACTTTCACGCCAGCCGACCCGCTTCATATTGCCGAATCCGGCCTTTTTCAAGGCATCAATCAATTGATCTTCGTCGTAAAGAAAAGCATGCCCCCATGAGCGAAACCCTTCATTGATCATCGCGCAAGGCGTAGCTGGCTTCCAACCGACGTCGTTCCATTCGGCAATGTTTCCGGCCGAATAAACCTCCAACAGTTTCTTGAGATCGGGGGTGCTGATCCGCAGTGTACCGCCAGACTTCAGGAGTCTGTGGCATTCGGCCAGAAAGCGTCCTCCGACCGCCAGAGGAACATGCTCGATAAAATGTTCGCAAAAAACAAGCTCGACCGAATCGGACGCAACTGGAATACCCGTTGTCAAATCGACTCCAACCACACCGACGGCGTCCTTGAAATCAACATTCGACCAGCCGGAAATGACATTGCTGCCGCATGCAAGATGCAGTCGTCGTGTATCACGGAGTTTGCCTGCCGCGATCTTCTTGCCGACCAGATCCTGAATTTTCCTCATCAGAAGAATCAAAACAGGCGGGCACGTCAAGGCAAGAATCTTGTTCATCATGACGTTCTCTCCGGAACGAACTCAGTTTTTCCAATGGTAACGCTCCAATTCTGCAATGTCAATAAAATTCTTGCCACTGGCCGGGCAGATCCGGGCTTGGTATCGTCCAAAAAACCTCCGGGAAGTCTCCGCAAAACAACCCATGAACTACAGACGCGAAATTGACGGCCTCAGAGCCATCGCCGTGATTCCGGTGATATTTTTTCATGCCGGATTCGAGGCATTCAGCGGAGGCTTCGTCGGCGTCGATGTATTTTTCGTGATCAGTGGATACCTGATCACGACCATCATCATGTCGGACCTGAAAAAAAAAATTTCTCGATTATCGATTTCTATGAAAGGCGCGCCCGGAGAATTCTGCCGGCCTTGTTCTTCGTGATGGCTTTCTGCATTCCCTTCGCCTGGCTGTGGTTGCTGCCGAGCGACATGAGGGACTTTTCCCAGAGCCTGCTGGCCACGTCACTTTTTTCATCAAACGTTCTGTTCTGGATCGAGAGCGGTTATTTCGATACAGCAGCGGAACTCAAGCCCTTGCTGCATACGTGGAGCCTGGCTGTCGAAGAGCAGTATTATTTGATATTCCCGCTGCTTTTGATTCTGGCATGGCGACTCGGCAAACACGCGATACTGGCCTGCGTTGCGATTCTCTTCATTTCAAGCCTTGCAGCGGCGCAATGGGGATCCGCGACCCACCCAACCGCTGCTTTTTTTCTGCTGCCTACGCGAGCCTGGGAGTTGCTGATCGGATCCTTCATTTCCATTCATTTATCCGGGCCCGGCATCAGAAAACCCGATGGATGGCTGAAAGAAGCCGGCGGCTGGTTTGGCTTGGGTCTGATTTTTTTCTCGGTTGCTTTCTACGACAAGCATACGCCATTCCCCGGCATTCATGCACTCGCACCGACACTGGGAACCGCACTGATCATCATCTCCGCCACGCCACTGACTGCCGTCGGCAGGATCCTTGGCCACCGATTGCTGGTCGGCATCGGCTTGATCAGTTACAGCGCCTATCTCTGGCATCAACCGATTTTCGCCTTTCACAAGCATTCCAGCTTTTCGGAAAGCCGGACTTCAGACATCGTGCTGATCACCATGACTTTTCTTCTGGCGTTTCTGTCGTGGAAATACATCGAAAGTCCGTTTCGCAACCGGAAGAATTTCGGTCGCCGCCGGATCTTCCAGTTGTCCGGAGCTGGAATCGGGTGTTTCTGCATGATTGGCCTTGCTGGACACTTCAGCAACGGCTTTGAACACAGATCGCACCTGAAGGCATTTCAAGACCTGGAACACGACGAATCAATGCTGGGCACCCTTCAGTGTGCTGATTCCCTGACCAGAGGCAATTCGAGGCTGAGCTACTGTTATGGCTCGGCGCAATCCCCCAACGCCCTGGTCGTCGGCGATTCGCATGCAGCCGACAAGCTTTTAGGAATCGAAAGCGCGATGCCGGAGTACCGCTGGGGAATCGTGGGCAATCACAGCTGCCCACCGCTGCACGAAACCAGATTCAGAAGTCCGGATGGCATAGACTGTACGGAACGGCTGGCGAAGATTTTCGAATACATTGATGGACAGAAGTCGCTGGATCTGGTGGTGCTGGCATTCGCACAGGTGTATCCACTGGCAGATTTCCATGCAGCCGACCACCTTCGAATGGGGCTTGACCCGCAGGATACCGTGATCGAGAGTTTCACGAAGCCGGAATTGGACAAATCCGACGCCTTCTTTTTCGGTTTGAAAAACACCATCCGGTTTCTCGAGGACCGAAACATCGCCGTTGTCATTCTGCTCGATGTGCCCGAGCTTTCTTTTTTTCCCATCGACTGCCTCAAGGGAAAATCCATATGCCACTTCGACAGAGCCGATGCACTTCGTCGCCAGCAGATTTTGAGAAAACACATTGCGGAGATAACTACCGGGCATGATCGGGTTGCGGTCTTTGATCCACTGGATCTTTTTTGCGACGGCAATTTCTGCCAGATCAGGCGAAACGGTCGCATCATGTACCGCGATTCACATCACCTGACACGTTTCGGCAGTCGCGAGTACGGCCTCATGTTTGCAAACTGGTACGCTGCCAGCCGTGATCCGCGTGGATCCGACTGACCGGCAGAGCGTCACCGATGGATGCAGCCGACGCTCGCATCGGCTACCGTCCAGCTTGGCCTGACCGAGGAGTCCGACATGCGCGCCCGGCAATTCCATGAACCGACCGGCCCGAATGGCCTGTGTCGGAGCGATGTGCCGGACCGGGTACCGGGCGGCGCCGGGCTGGCCGGCCTGGGGTTCGGTGACCTGACCAGACAACATACCAGGACGTAGAATGCGAATTGCAACTATCGAAAAACTGAAGGGCATCAAGTCCAATCACCCACAGGCCCTGTATCCAGCGCCCGATGGCCAGCTGGAATTCATGCCTCCCGAGAAATTCAAGCCGACCCTATGGCGAGCCGCGAAAAGCCGCATCGGTCAATGGCTGTTTCCGGTCGTTTCGCGACAGGCAGCTGCGGGATATCCGGCATGCCTGCTGCCAGACGTCACCCATCTGGCGGTCGGTTACCGGTTCACCGACGGATATCCAGAGCGTCAGTTACGCAAGCTCATGCCGTCGACAAGGAATCGGCGCGTGTTGATTCCCGGCTGTCATTACAACTCCGCAGAAGTTCGCGAATGGATGGAGACGGACGCGGACAGCGTGGTCATGCTCGACATTGTCGATAATGCGCGGCACTTCGAACATGTGAAAGCGGAGTTTGCCAGACACTACCGGCCACGCCTGGAATTCGTGCACGGGACGCTGGAGCACTTGCCGCTCGCCGACCAGAGTGTGGATCTGATCTACTCGCGCGCGGTTCTGGAACACGTGGGAAACATCGAGGTTGCCACGCGCGAGATGGCGCGTGTGCTCAAGCCGGGCGGACTTTGCCTGCATGGCTTCGGACCCCTGTATTTCACCCATGGCGGGGATCACACGATTTCGTATCACGGCTTCGAGCATGGGTATGACCACCTGCTGCTCGACGACGAAGATTATCAGGGGAAAATCAGCGACAGCGAATATTACGAAAGATTGGGGACGGGAGCCGATCATTCACGATATTGGGCTCTGCAAGGCATTTTTTCCTATCTCAAGCCCTCGGAATATCTGTCGATCTTCCGGCGCCATTTCGAGCTTCCGTTCTGCATGGCCAGACTTTCGCCGGAAGCCATCGAATTTCGCAGGCGACAGCCGACGGCATGGGCGCAGCTCCTGAGTGCCGGTCTGCAGGAGCCCGATCTGCTGATCGGCGGGATCAATGTCATTTTGAGAAAGTCCGCGAAAGCCTGATTTCACTGGTCTGACCAAGGAGCCCGACATGCACGCCTGGCAATGCCATGAACTGACCGGCCCGAGTGGCCTGCGCTGGACCGACCTGCCGGACCTGACCCCCGGGCGGCGGCAGGTTCTGGTGCAGATCGAAGCGGCCGGGCTGAACTTCCTCGACACGCTGATCATCGAGGGTCGCTATCAGGTCAAGCCGCCGCTGCCTTTCGTACCCGGCGTCGAGTACTGCGGGCGAGTCGTTGCCGCCGGCCCGGAGGCGACGATGGCGGTGGGCACGCGGGTGGCCGGCACCGCGCAGGGCGGCGCTTTTGCCACCCACACACTGGCCGACGAGCGTGTGCTGGTGCCGGTGCCGGATGGCATTCCGGCGCACATTCTGGCCGCCGTGCCGATCGTCTATCCGACCGCCTACCTCGCGCTCCACGAACTGGCTGGCCTGAAGGCAGGCGAGACGGTGCTGGTGACCGCGGCGGCGGGCGGTGTGGGGCTGGCCGCCGTGCAACTGGCTCGCGCCCACGGAGCGCGGGTGATCGGTGCTGCCGCCGCCTCGAAGCATTCCCTGCTAGCCGACTACGGCTGCGCGCTCACGGTGGACTACGCCGACCCGGCCTGGGCCGAGGCGGTGAAGGCCGATTGCCGCGCGCGCGGTCGCGAGGGCGTGGATGTGGTGGTCGAGATGGTCGGCGGCGCGGTGGCGCTGACCGCCCTGAAGCTGCTGGGCTGGCGCGGTCGGCTGATGACGGTGGGCTACGCCAGCGGCGAGATTCCGCAGCTGCCAGCCAATCTGCTGCTGCTGAAGCAGGCGCGGGTCGAGGGGGTGTACTGGGGTGGTGCCGTCGAGCGCGATCCGAAGCTCGCCATGCGCGTCGCCGCGCAGCTGTTCGCGCTGATGCGCGATCAGGGGCTGACGCCGCACGTCTCCGAGGTCCGGCCGATGGCCGAACTGCCCGACCTGCTGACCCGCATGGCTGCCCGACAGACGATGGGCAAGCTGGTCGTGGTCAATGCCTGAATCGAGTCAGCCAATGCCACAGCGATCCTGGTTGTCGAAGTCCACCGCGGGCAGAGCTCGCCGAACCCTGCTGCCCGCTCTCGCCCTCCTGATCACTGCCGGCTGCGCACAGCGGTCGACATCGACGCCCGAGCCGGTCGATGCGACCCTGTCGCGGATCGAGGCCCACGCTGCCGACAGCCGGCTCGGCTATGCGCTGGTTGCCGAGCTGACCACCATCGGCCCGCGGATTGCCGGCGGCCCGAACGACGCCCGCGCCCGCGAGTGGGCGATGCGCACGTTGACAGACCTGGGTTACGACCGGGTCTGGACGGAGCCCGTGCGATTTCCGGTCTGGGAGCGCGGACCGGCCAGCGCCACCCTCACGCGGCCCGGCCAGCTCCCCGCCGGCCTCGCGATCCTCGCGCTGGGTGGCAGCATGGGCACGCCGGCGGGCGGCCTGACCGCGCCGGTCGTGCGCTTCGAGTCCTTTGAGGCGCTGCGCGACGCCCCGGCCGATGCGGCGGCCGGCAAGATCGTCTTCATCGACCGCCGCATGGACCGCAGCATCGACGGGTCTGGCTACGGCGCGGCGGTCGCGGCGCGAGTCCAGGGCCCCAGCGTGGCGGCGCAGAAGGGCGCGCTGGCGCTGCTGATTCGCTCGGTTGGCACCGATGTCGATTCGCCGAATCCGCACACCGGCACGCTGCGCTACGACCAGACCCCGACCCGGATTCCGGCTGCGGCCTTGTCGCACACCTCGGCCGACCAGCTGGCCGCCGCGCTCGCCCAGGGTCCGGCCTCGGTCGCACTGGACATGGCCGCGCGCACCCGCGGCGAGGACTACGAGGGCGCCAACGTGATCGCCGAGATCACCGGCGCGCGAATCCCCGAGGAGATCGTGCTGCTCGGCGCGCATCTGGATTCCTGGGATGTCGGTACTGGTGCGCTGGACGATGCCAGCGGCATCGGCATCACCTTCGCCGCGCCGGTGCTGCTGAAGCAGCTGGGCTTGCGGCCGGATCGGACGATCCGCGTGGTCGCCTTCGCCAACGAGGAGCAGGGCCTTTACGGCGGCAATGCCTACGGACTCGCCCACGCCGCCACCGGACCGCAGCACGCACTGGCCATTGAAGCGGATTTCGGCGACGGCCGGGTCTATCGCGTCGACACCCCGCTGCTCACCGAGCGCCGCGCCGAGCTGGCGCCGCTGCTCACTGCGCTCGGCCGCCTCGGCATCGCGGTCGGCGAGCCACGCGCCAACGGCGGCCCGGATCTGCGCGGGATCGCCGCCCAGGGCGCGACACTGGTGGACCTCAAGCAGGACGGCAACCGCTATTTCGACTATCACCACACCGCTGGCGACACGCTGGACAAGGTCGACCCGGCGTCGATCCGGCAGGTGACGACCGCCTTCGCGCTGACCACCTGGTACTTCGCCCGCAGCGACTGGCAGCACCAGCCGGGCACGCCGCCGGCGCGCTGACGCCTGACCCACCGGATACCCCGCTGCACCTCATGGCAATCGAGAAATGGCCGGAAGCACGACACACCATCGAATTGCCAATCTGGATGGATTGCGCGGCGTCGCCATCACCGGCGTGCTGATCGGCCACTTTCTCGGCAGTCCCGGGCTGCCGGAATGGACGCTGTGGCTGGCCCGAGGCTCCAATTTGCTTGGACTGGATCGCCTCGGCGTGCAGCTGTTCTTTTTGATCAGCGGATTCATCATCACCCACCTGTTGGTCAAGGAAGAGCGCGACAACGGAAGCGTCAACCTGCAACAGTTCTGGGCGCGTCGTGCCTTTCGCATTCTGCCGCCCCTGCTGGCATTTCTGTTCGGCACATTGCTCATATCAATGGTCGTTCCAACAGTGAATCCGAATCCCAACGAGTACTGGATGGCACTCACCTTCACCCGCGGCTGGTGGGATCAAGGCGGCTGGTGGCTGGGTCACACCTGGTCGCTATCCATCGAGGAGCAGTTCTACGTCTTCTGGCCGCTGCTGTTTCTCGCAGGCGGTCGATATCGCCTTTGGCTGCTGCTTTTCGTCACGGCAGGGTTGATGCTGGGGGTGCCTTGCTTGCTGTCCGACGATCTCTTGAAGGCGCAGAAATACCTGCTTCCTGCCAATGCCATCTATCTTGCGGCAGGATGCGCCTTGGCGATTTTATGGCGCGGTACACCGGTGCCCACCCGCCTGCTCTGGCTGACCCCCCTGCTACTCCTGTCAGGTGTCCTTGCGCAACGCCATCATCTCGATCTAGCGACCAGTCTGTCGAACGCAGGCGGTTTGGCCATTGCCTTGGCGGTGTGGGTCAGCAACGAATCGGCGCCGGGTGACAGCGTGCTTCGCCATCCAGCCACGCAGTGGCTGGGTCGAATTTCCTACAGTCTCTATCTGTGGCAACAGTTGTTTCTGAGTCCTTATGGCACTGAAACATGGCAAACCGCTCCGCTCAATCTGTCCATTGCCTTACTGGCCGGCTATATGGCCTATCGGTGGATTGAACGACCCAGCCTGATCTGGCGCAAGCACCTGATCGGTCAATAGCGACGCTTGCCAACCGGATTCCTGTCGCCGGGGCAGCCCGGCGTGCCGCGGGATCGCGGGCAGACGCCCGCCCGGCCAGTTCCTCGACAAATCGATGATCGATTCACGTTCGTCGGCGCGTTCGCGCCGCCGTTCGAAACGGACCCGGCCTATGCTCGTGGCTCCTCGCCACGCCGCGGAGAAATCATGTCCGAGATTCCTGCGCTCACCATCCTGATCCGCGCCGTCGACTTCGCCGCCGGCAAGCACCGCATGCAGCGGCGCAAGGACGCCGAGGCATCGCCCTACATCAACCACCCGATCGCGCTGGCCCGAGTGCTGGTGGAGGCCGGGATCGAGGATCCGGTGGTGCTGTGTGCGGCCGTGCTGCACGACACCGTCGAGGACACCGAAACCAGCGTCGAGGAGCTGCGCGAGCAGTTCGGTGCGGAGATTGCCGGCGTGGTCGCCGAGGTCACCGACGACAAGTCGCTGGACAAGGCGACCCGCAAGGAACGGCAAGTGCTGCGCGCGCCGCACAGCTCGCCGGCGGCGAAGCTGGTCAAGCTGGCAGACAAGATCTGCAATCTGCGCGATCTGCTCGCGTCCCCGCCGGCCGGCTGGCCGGCCGAACGCAAGCACGAGTATTTCGTCTGGGCCGGTCGGGTCATCGACGGCCTGCGCGGCACGCATGCCGGGCTGGAGGCGATGTTCGACGGGCTGCTGGCACGGGCGAGCGAGTTCCGCTGACGCGGGATCCCGTCCGCCGACAGACGAACGGCCTCCCGCAGGAGGCCGTTCGCGAGTCCCGCAACGCCGGACCCGTCCGGGTCCGGCGGATCACGGTCAGAAGTCCCAGCCGACCCGGGCGTAATAGAAGCCGCCGGTGAAGCCGTACGGCGTGTGCACCGGGTACTTCGCACCCGCCACCGGCGCGCCCCACGGGTTCAGGTCCGGGGTCTTGTCGAAGGCGTTCTGCGCGCCAACGGCCACATACAGACCGGAATCCGACTTCCAGCCGCCTTCCAGGTCCACGGTCACCGCGCTGCCTTCGTAGATCGGCAGACCGCCGTCCTCGGCCAGGATCACGTCGCTGTCCAGATGGTCTTCGTAGACCGAACCGTAGTAATTCAGACGGGCGAGGAAATGCCAGGGGCCGCGCTCGTGGTTGACGCTGAAGAAGCCCTTGGTGCGGGGCAGCGACTCTTCCAGCTTCTTGACCCGCGCCTCGGTGATGATGCCCGGCGTGAAGGCATCGACCTCGGTGTCGTTGAAGTTGATCGCCAGCGCGTAGGTGGTGTCGCCGCCGAAGTGGTCGGTATCGATGCTGGTGACGATGTCGAGACCGGTGGTGGTCGTGTCGAAGTCGTTGACGAAGAAGCCGACGCGGCTCAGCGTCGCGGCTTGCGGGCTGCCCGACGCCACCAGACGGGCGCGGTCGGCATCGGTCAGGCTGAAGTCGGTACTGCGGGCGATGCGGTCCTCGACTTCGATGCGGTACAGGTCGGCGGTGACCGACCAGGTGTCCGCCGTGTAGACCAGACCCAGCGACAGGTTCTGCGATTCCTCCGGCGTCAGCGCCTCACCGCCGTAGAACCGCGAGATCGCGTTGGTCGGCGGCAGGGTTGCGGTGTCGCGCAGCTGGCCGTCGATGAAGGCGGTGGTGACCTGGCTGACATTCGACTGGCCCGGCGTCGGCGCGCGGAAACCGGTGCTGAGCGCGCCGCGGATCGCGAAGGACTCGTTGGCGTCGTAGCGGCCAGTCAGCTTCCAGTTGGTGGTGCCGCCGAAATCGTCGTAGTCCTCGTGGCGCACCGCTGCGGCGACCAGGAACTGGTCGGTGAGCTGCGATTCGAGGTCGACGTACACGGCCCAGTTGTCGCGCTCGAACTCGCCGGCCGTCACGGCATTGAAGCCCGGGAAGCCGTTCGAGCCGATGCTGAAACCCTGCTGGGTCAGCGGCCCAATGGCGGTGGACGGACCATCACCGGCCTGGATCCCGAATTTCTCCTTGCGGAACTCGACCCCGGCCGCCAGATTGAAGCTCTCGAAAGCCTTGCTCAGGTCGAAGTTGATGTTCCGCTCGGTCTGTTCGTTGCCGCCCGGGCGGAAGAAGAAGCCCGCCGGCTGATTCGGGCCCAGCGAGGCGTTGACCGTGTTGTACATGAAGAAGTCGATTTCGTTGCGGCCGAAGGACGCGCTGAAATCCCAGTACCACTCACCGGCCCAGCTGCCCTTGAGACCGCCGGTCAGGCCGAGATCGCGCATCTTGCCGCCGAACCGCGGGGTGAAGCCGCCGGTGAAGACTTCGAGGAAGGAGAAGCAGTCGCCCGGCAGCGCAGCCACCTGGGCGGACACGGTCGAGTACGGGATCAGCGCGCCGGCAGCGTTGCGCAGCGCGATGGTCGGGCAAGTCCGGTTGGTCACCGAACCGACCAGCAGCGTCTGGCCACCGTCGTTCGAGTAGACGCCGGCGCGACTGGTCGGGTCGCGGTAGTAGAAACCGCCGTCGGTCTCGCGATCGGCGTAGTTGCCGAACAGATAGAAGTCCACGCTGTCGGTGGAGAAGCCGAGGTTGGCGACCAGCTTCTTGTCGCCCTTGATCTCCGGCGAGCCCCAGATCTGCGCCGGATTCGGCACGTTCGGGTAACCCGCCGCAGCCGCAGCGGCGGCATCGTCGCGCTGCACGCTGCGGGAGGTGCCGTCGGCCTGGCGGTACTCGGCGGTGAAGGTGGCAAAGCCGTTCTCGCCGCCCAGCGGCAGACCGATCTGCGCGCCGTATTGCTGGGTGAAGCCGTCGCCCTGGTAGTGCTGGCCGCCGAAGGCTTCGACCGTGCCGCCTTCATCCCGTCGCTTCAGGCCGAAGTTGATGACACCAGCGATCGCATCGGAGCCGTACTGCGCCGCCGCACCGTCGCGCAGCACTTCAACCTGCTCCAGCGCCAGCGACGGGAACACCGAGAGATCGACACCCTGCGAGCCGTCCGACAGGCCATGGCCGAGGAAGGTGATGACCGCCGCGCGGTGGCGACGCTTGCCGTTGACCAGAATCAGCGTGTTGTCCGGCGGCAGGCCGCGCAGGTTGGCCGGGCGCACCAGCGTCGCGGCGTCATCGATCGGAATCGTGCTGACGTTGAAGGACGGCACCAGCACGCGCAGCTGGTCGAGCGCGTCAGTGGCGCCCTGCGAGCGCAGTTCTTCGCCGCCGATGATGTCGATCGGCGCCGCCGAGTCGACGGCCGAGCGCGCCTTGCTGCGGGTGCCGAGGACCGAGACGGTTTCCAGCGTCGCCTCGTCACCCTCCGGCGGTTCGGCCTGCGCGTAGGCGGTGGTGTTCAGGGCGAGCAGCGTGGCGCCGCCGAGGGCGTACTTCACGGCCGCGGCCAGGGGGCCTCGTGCCAGCTTGCGGGTCAAGCGCTTCATGCCAGAGTACCTCGCGCGAAAAGGGGGGCATTCGCGGGCCCGATCGGAACGGGCGCCGCCGTCGTTGAACGGTTTGTTTCGACGGCGTGAATGCTGGCAGAGCCTGAACGCGCAGGCAATCCACGCACAAGCTTTACGATCCGCACCCCGCTCAAGGCGCGCTTGCATGTCGCACCGACAGGCCGGGCGACACCCGCTGCGTCGATGACGCCGGGCCGCGCCGGATCGACCGCCCAGCCCGAGCTCGGCTCGATCGCGCCGCCCCGGCCGGGCGACACTTGCGGCCCCACCACTTCCGCCCCGATTCCGATGGCGCTGCGCTACACCACCGTTCGCAACCCGCAAGAGGTCGAGCAGATCCTTGCTCTGCAGGCGCTCAATCACCGCGACACGGTGGACGCCGAGACCGCCGCCCGCGAGGGCTTCACCAGCGTGCGCCATGATCCGGCGGTGCTGCAGGCGATGAACCGCTCGCACCCGTCGGCGGTGGCCTGGTCCGGCGAGCAGCTGGCCGGCTACTGCCTGATGATGCCGCGCGAGTTCCGCGACCGCGTCCCGATCCTCGACCCGATGTTCGCGCTCCTGGACAATCTGAACTGGCGCGGCGAGCCGCTGGTCACGAATCCGCGCTGGTTCGTGATGGGCCAGGTCTGCGTCGCCAAGGACTTCCGCGGTCAAGGCGTGTTCGATGGCCTCTACCACGCCCTGCGCGATGCCTGGTCCGGCGAGTACGACTACACCGTCACCGAGGTCTCGCAGCGAAACCCGCGCTCGCTGCGGGCGCATCGGCGGGTCGGCTTCGAGACCCTGCACGTCTACCCGGATCCGGGCACCGGCGAGATGTGGGAGGTGGTGGTGTGGGACTGGCGGTAATCCCAGCAACACGTCCAGCCGCGGCGCGAAATCCACGATTCGTCATCGCGAACGTCGTGAAGCGATCTCCGGTCGCTACCCACTTCACGGTGGCCTGAGACTGCTTCCCGCCGCCTGCTTCGCTGCGCTCGCAGTCGCGTTCGCAGTGACGAGGACTTGGGGACCGTGGCAAACATCAGGGTCCGTGCGCGTTTCCAACATCGGAAATCCCGGCTCGCGATGACGCCGATTCGGCGCGCGCCATTGCGGCGCTCGTTTCGATCCGACCTGCAGCTTCAGCCGATGTCCCGGCGCCGGCTGCTTACTCGTACAGCCGAACGTCCTCGACGGCCATCGTGTAGGCGGTGGCGGCGATGTCGTTCTGGAAGCGCTCGATCTTCATCGTGCCGGTAATCCAGAAGGCGTCGTAAATCTCGGTCATCGGGATCGGCTTTTCCAGCCGGGCGAAGACGATCTGGTTCGGCGGCGGCGGCGGGACGTGAATACAGGCGCCGAAATACGGCACCAGGAAGAACTCGGAGAGCTCGCCGTCGGCGGTGGTCTGCACCGGGACGATGTAGCCGGCCAGCTTGATCCGCTGATTGTCGAACTCCGGCATGGCGCGGAAGCTGCCGGTCTGCTCGCCCATCTGCGCGTGGTCGACGTTGAGCTGGGCCGCCGCGGAGGCCGCCATCATTGCCTCGACCTCGTCCTTCGGCATCAGCTCCAGCCAGTCGACTTCACGGGCCGGCTCGCGGTTGGCGAAGGCCAGACCGGTGACGGCGAGCGCCAGCACCATCAGCAGGGCACGCAGCAGCGGGGATGCGGTCATTCGTCGGACTCCGGGTCAGATTCTGAGGCTCAGGCCGTCGGCCAGCGCGTCACGATACGCCTTGATGCCCGGCCACAGCCCGACCAGCAGGCCGGCGATCCAGACGCCGGCGAGCAGCTTCAGGCTCTGCACCGACAGCGGGCCGAGGCCCAGCGCGATGCCGTAGCGGGCCTCGACCCACGGGGCCGACACGACAATGCCGAGATAGAGCAGCACGACGCCGGCCACAACGCCGAGCAGCGTCAGCACGCCGGACTCCAGCACCAGCAGCGCCAGCACCTGGTGCGGCCGGGCGCCGACCGAGCGCAGGATCGCCATCTCGCGGCGGCGCAGGGCCAGCCCCGAGAGCATCGTCGACAGCATGCCGAGCAGCCCGGCCACCACCACGAAGGCGGCGACGATGGTCAACGCGTTCTCGGCCACACCGACCAGCGACCACAGCTGCTGCAACGTCGCGCCCGGCAGGATCGCCATCAGCGGCTCGCCGCGGTACTGGTTGATCGTGCGCTGCAGCGCGAAGGCCGCCACCGGCGTCTTCAGCCCCAGATAGACCGCGGTGATCTGCTTCGGCGTCAGGTCCATCGCGCGGGTCTGTTCGGCGCTGATCTTGCGGCCCGGTAGCTGCACGCCGCTGACGAAGTCGACGTGGATCGCCTCGATGGCTTCCAGACTCACGTACAGCGCGCGGTCCACCGGCGTGCCGGTACGGGCGAGGATGCCGACCACCTGGAAGGGCTTGTCGGTGTGGTTGACGAAGCTGACGCGGCCGGTGCCGTGGGCGACGACCACGTCCTGCCCCAGCCGGTAATCCAGCGACTCGGCGACTTCGGCGCCGAGCACCACGTCGTAGAGGTCGGCGAAGGGCTTGCCTTGCGCAAAGTGGACCTCGCGCTTCTCGCCGTAGCGGTAGTGCTCGAAGAAGCCGGGCGTGGTGCCGACCACCCGCCAGCCGCGATGCGAATCGCCCAGCGAAATCGGCACTGCCCAACTGACGCTCGGCTGCTTCAGGATCTGCTGGTAGCTCTCCCAGCGGATGTTGTTGCTGGCATCGCCGATCCGGAACACCGAATACAGCAAGAGCTGCACCGCGCCGGTGCGACCGCCGACGATCAGGTCGGTACCGGAGATCGTGCTGGCGAAGCTCTTGCGGGCCTCCTGCTGCACCCGCTCGACGGCAAGCAGCAGCGTCACCGAGATCGCAATGGTGAGCAGCGTCAGGATCGCCGTGTAGCGGCGGTTGGCGAGGCTGGCCCAGGCCAGCGTGAGCAGGTTCATGCCGCCTCCCGCGCCGCGCGATTCAGCGTGGCGAGTGTGGCCTGCCGCGGAAACAGCGGCGCCAGCGCGGCATCATGGCTGACGAACACGAGGCTGGCCGCGCTACCGTCCAGCTGGGCGTGCAGCAGCCGGATGAAGGACTCGCGGCGGTCCGCATCCAGTGCGCTGGTCGGTTCGTCGCAGATGAGCAGTTCCGGCGCGCCGATCAGCGCGCGCGCCAGTGCGACCCGCTGCTGCTGGCCGACCGACAGCTCTGCCACCGGCCGAGCCCCCTTCAGCCACTCCGAAAGGCCCAGCTGGGTCAGCAGCCGCGTGGCCTGCGCCGTCGGGCTGCCGTCAGCCTTCGCGGCGCGTTCGGCGCGCAGCGTCGAGAAGCGGCAGGGCAGCAGCACGTTGTCGAGCAGGCCCAGGTAGGGCAGCAGGTTGAACTGCTGGAACACGTAGCCGATGTGATCGGCGCGAAAACGGTCCAGCGCCGCGCCCTTGAGGCCGGCGTAGTCGGTACCGAGCACCGCGATGCGCCCGGCCGTGGGCCGTAGCACCCCGCCGATCAGGCCCAGCAGCGTGCTCTTGCCGCTGCCGCTCGGGCCCTTCAGAAACAGCCGCTCGCCAGCCGCCAGCGTGAACTCCGGCAGGTCCAGCACCACCGGCCCGCGCGGGTAGGCGTACTGCAGGCCGCTGATGGCGAGCGCGGGGGTGGACATGGTGGCGCGAGCGTCCGGCGGACTCAGGGAATCTGAGCGACCGGGGCCGCCGGCGTCAGTTCCGCGGCGCCCTGCTGCGTACCGATGTATTGCAGTCGCAGCGTCTCGGTCGCCGGGAAGCGGGCGAACCAGCCCTTCGCGTCCAGCGCCAGCGGTGCGGTCGACGCACAGTCCAGCGTGTAGCTGCCGGTGTAGTCGACGTGGCCACCTGCCTTGTGGTCGTGATCGTGGTCGTGGTCATGCCCGTGGTCGTGATGGTCATGGCCATCCCCACCGTGGGCGCCGGCGTCGATCTTGCTGTCCTTGAGCGTGCAGCCCGTGAGGCCGAACAGCGTCACCGGGTCCTTCAGTGCGGCGGTGGCGTCGGCAATCACCTTGCGCTGGGCGTCGTCCTTCGCCGCGTGCTCGAAGCCGACGATGTTGAACGCCGCCGAGTGGAATTCCAGCGTGACCGCCCGGCCATCGACCGCGACGTTGATGCTGGCGGCGCCGTGCTCATGCGCGCCGAGCGCGGCGTCACCCATCTCCTCGCCGTGTTTGTGATCGTGACCGTGGTCGTGCTTGTCGCCCTGCGAAAGCGCGACGGCGAGCGGGCTCACGGCGAGGGCGAGACAGACGGACAGCAGACGGCGCATGGTCGGCGAGTTCATGGACTGGGATGTAATATCGTATCCGGTCGGCTCCTCAAGCCGACGTCACTGGCTGAACAAGGCCGCCAACGATGTCCGTCGTGCTCGAAGACTTCCAGCCCGCACCTCCGCCCGCCGCCCTGCGCTGGGTCGATCGCTTGTCCTCACTGACGGCGACGCTCTGCGCGCTGCATTGCGCGCTGGTGCCGGTGCTGTTCGCGCTGGTGCCGGCACTGCGGCTGGCGCTGCACAGTTTCAATGCCGACTACCGCGATGTCGCCATCTGGCTGCTCTGGTCGATGCGTTTCGAGCGCGCGCTGATCGTGATCATCGCGCTGCTGACCGTGCTGACGCTGGCCCTGCATCGCGCCGGGCTGACCGCCTGGCTGCTGCGCGGGACCGGCATCGGCCTGATGCTGACCGCCGCCTTCCTGCTGCCCGCCCAGAACGCGGTCGAGCACGCCGGCCTGCTGATGCTCGGCAGCGCGCTGCTCTGGGTGCCGGCCCACCGCAACCACCGCTGAGCGCGGCGGTGCTTGCGCGTTCCGCCACGCGGGCGCGACCCTAGCGGGCTACCGCCATCGCAGGGCCCGCCCGTGTCATCCGATCCGCTCCACCCCGTCGACGAGAACCACCTGATCGCCGAGCGGCGCGCCAAGCTGGCGCAGCTGCGTACCGGCGGCATCGCCTTCCCGAACGACTTCGAGGTCGACACCCACGCCGCCGACCTGCACGCCGACTACGGCGACGCCGAGCACTACACCGCCGACAGGCTCGCCGAGGTCGACCGCGTCGTCGCCATCGCGGGCCGGATGATGCTGAAGCGGGTGATGGGCAAGGCCAGCTTCGCCACCCTGCGTGACGGCTCCGGCCAGATCCAGGTGTTCCTGCAGGCCAATGCGCTGTCCGGCGAGGTCTACGAGGCCTTCAAGACCTGGGACATCGGCGACATCCTCGGCGTGGTCGGCCGGCCGATGCGCACCAAGACCGGCGAGCTGTCGATCAAGGCCGAGCAGGTGCGGCTCTTGACCAAGTCGCTGCGCCCGCTGCCGGACAAGTTCAAGGGTCTGTCCGACACCGAGCAGCGCTACCGCCAGCGCTATGTCGATCTGATCGTCAACGCCGAGGTCCGCGAGACCTTCCGGGTGCGCTCGGCGATCGTCCGCGGGATCCGCGACTTCCTCGAAGCGCCGCCGTACCGCTTCCTCGAAGTCGAGACGCCGATGATGCATTACATCCCCGGCGGCGCCACCGCGCGACCCTTCAAGACCCACCACAACGCGCTGGATCTGGACCTGTACCTGCGTGTCGCGCCGGAGCTGTATCTGAAGCGGCTGGTGGTCGGCGGCTTCGAGCGGGTCTACGAGATCAATCGCAACTTCCGCAACGAGGGCGTGAGCACCCGGCACAATCCGGAGTTCACGATGCTCGAGTTCTATTGGGCCTACGCCGACTTCCACGACCTGATGGACCTGACCGAAGCGCTGCTGCGCAGCTTGTCCGAACGGGTCAAGGGCAGCACCCGCTTCAGCTACCAGGGCGACGAGATCGACGTCGGCCGGCCCTTTGTGCGCAAGCGGCTGGAGGATCTGGTCGCCGACGCCAACCCGGAATTGCCGCGCGAGTCGCTGCGTGACGCGCCCGCCCTGCGCGCCTATTGCGAGCGCCGCGGCTTCGGCTTCCGACCGACCGACGGCTGGGGCCGTCTGCAGCTCACCCTTTTCGATCACACGGTGGAAGCGCGGCTGCTGCAGCCCACCTTCGTGACGCACTACCCGACGGAGGTCAGCCCGCTGTCCCGGCTCAACGACCACGACGAGGGGGTGACCGACCGCTTCGAGCTGTTCATCGCCGGCCGCGAGATCGCCAACGGCTTCTCCGAGTTGAACGACCCGGAAGATCAGGCGCAGCGCTTCCTTGCCCAGGTGCAGGAAAAGGACGCCGGCGACGACGAGGCGATGCACTACGACGCCGACTACATCCGCGCGCTGGAATACGGCATGCCGCCCACCGCCGGCGAGGGCATCGGCATCGACCGGCTGGTGATGCTGCTGACCGATTCGGCCTCGATCCGCGATGTGCTGCTGTTCCCCTACCTGCGCCCGGAGGTGAGCCATGGCGCCTGAGACTGCCGCCCTGCCCCGCCTCGCGCGCGCTGCCGCACTGGCGCTCGGCGTGCTCGCGCTGATCGGCTGCAAGCACCAGCCCTACGTCGAGGTCGGCGGCGAGCGCTTCACCGTCGAGATCGCCGACGACGACGCCGAGCGCAACCGTGGCCTGATGTTCCGCGATCGACTGGAACCCGGCCACGGCATGATCTTCCTCTGGGACCGCGAAGAACCCCGCGCCTTCTGGATGAAGAACACCCGGATCCCGCTGGACATCCTGTACTTCGACGGCCAGCGCAAGCTGGTCTCGGTCGCCGCCAACACCCCGCCCTGCAGCCTCGGCGACCGCTGCCCCAGCTACCCCAGCGAGGGCCCGGCGCAGTACGTGCTCGAACTCAACGCCGGCGAAGCGAAGCGGCTGAAGCTGGAACGCGGCGCGGAGATCCGGTTTTTCCTGGAGCGTTGAGCGGGGCCAGAGCGGCCACGGCACGTCGGCGGTCGTGGCCGAGTCTCCCGGCGGGTTCCTGCGCGACTGCCGCTCAGCACAGCTGTCGCATCAGACCGGTCTGTTCGGCAATGGCTTCGAGTCGCGCCGAGGCCGATATCAAGGGGTGGCGCGCACCACGGCAGAGCGAATCGAGCCGCCCCGATGATTGACTCGCACGACAGAACGTCGGACCGACCGCAGTCCCTGAGCGTTCGGAACGACACTAGCCGACAGCTATAATCGGGTTGGTACGGTGTCGAGAGGGCGACTGGATGGACGACAGCAACGATGCACTGTGGCGCGAGGCGAAGCCGCGCACGGCCAGTGTTACCGCGGACTGGCAGATTCGCCAGACCCTGATCGACGGCGTCGCCTCCAAGGACGTGCGCGCCGTGCTCGGCGGCGGCGGCGCGCTGACCGAGGCCTGGCGCGCGGACTGGGGGCTCGATGCGGTCGGGCTGTCGCAAGTGTTCGCCAAGACCATGCCCGGCCACGCGATCAGCGGCTGGCATGCGCACCAGCACACCACCGACCGGCTGTTTGCCGTGGCCGGTCAGGTCCGGGTCGTGCTGTTCGACGCGCGACCGGGTAGCCCGACGCGCGGGCAGATCAACGAATGGGTGATCGGCGAGCAGCGGCCGACGCTGGTGGTGGTGCCGCCGGGCGTGTGGCATGCGGTGCGCAACGAGCATCCGAGTGCGTTGGCGATCGTGCTGAATCTGGTCGACGTCGCTTACGACTACGACGCTCCGGATCACGTCGAGCTGCCACTGGACCATCCGGACATTCCCTACCGCTTCGCACGGGCTCGCTGAGCCGGATCTGGTCCGGATGACTCCCGCGCTTGCGCTGCCTGCGCCGACGGCGCCACGGGTCAGCATCGTGATGGCGGCGCACAACCGCAGCAATGTGCTCCGGCTGGCCATCGACAGCATCCGCGCGCAGGACGTCACGGACTGGGAGCTGTGGGTGGGCTGCGACGGCTGCACCGACGACAGCGCCGAAGTCGCCGCCGGATTCGGTGATCCGCGGATCCGGGTGGTGGTCTTCGAGTCGCGGATCGGCGACCAGTTCCGCGTTGCCAACGCGCTGCGGGAGCGCTGCCGCGGGGGCGTCATCGCGTACCTCAATCAGGACGATCTGTGGTTTCCGGATCATCTGTCGCGGGCCCTGCTCGCACTCGGTGACAGCGACCTGTATCTCGGGCGCGTCGCAACGCTGCTGGGCGACGGACCTGATCTCGGGCCGGCGCACTACGACCCGCGCCGGCACTACCCGATGAGCTCGCGGGTGCTGCGCCGCACCGCGCTGGAGGCGATCGGGCCGTACCCGGATCCGCTGACGATCATTGCCGGCAGCGCCGATGCCTGGCTGTTCCGGGCGTGGCGGCGCGGCCTGCGCATGCGCGTCGGTTCGGTGCTGACGGTCATCAAGATCAACTCGGTGCTGCAGCCGGGCAGCTATCGCCGGCGCCCGGCGGATCTGCACGAGGATCTGGCGCGGCAGGGGCTGGACGAGCCACTGCGTCAGCGGCTGCTGGCCGAGGCCGAACGGCGTCTGCGCGACGCGCCACCCCGCCCGCCACGCTGGCGTCGACGGACGCTGGCCGAATGGCGAGGCGCGATCGACGAGGCGCTCCGGCACCGGCTGATCGCCTGGCTGCAGACGCTCTCGATGCCGTTCGGTGTACCGCCGCAGTCGATCAGTCGCTGGTTTCGCGGCCAGCGTCGCGGCGACTTCCAGCGCGCCCTGAATCGCCAGCGCGGCAGCGATTGAGGGCTCAGTCCCCGCCGCCCCCGCAACCGCCGCAGCCACTGCTGCCGCCATCGCCGCCACACCCGCTGCCTCCGGAGCTGTCGCTGCTGCTGCTCGGCTGACGGGCCTGGTGATAGGCGGCGTAACTCGTGCCACTGAGCACCGAGGTGCCGACCAGCGCCACAGCCAGCCCCACCTCGCCCGGGGCCGGGGCACGCTGCACTCGGGCATGGCGCACGCTCAGCGTGCGCAGGACCAGGTCGCCACGCCGGGTGCGAGTGGGCGCGGTGCTCAGCTGGACGACGGTGTAGATCGCCATCGCCAGCGTCAGGAAGGTGATGAACACCACCGGCTTGTCGCGCACGATGCCGACCGCGATCTTCGCGAAGCCGAACAGCGTCAGCAGACCGGGCAGCAGGCTCAGATGCCATGCCGCCCGGGAGCGCGCGGCGTCGTCCAGCCACAGCTGCCGCTGCACCAGCACGCGGCGCGGCGCGTCGAGTACGGACGTGAGCCGCTGCTGCAGCGAGTCCGGAGCACCGTCAGTCGTGACCGCGCTGGCGATCAGGGCCGGCAAGCCGCTCAAGCCGTCGCGCCGCAGCACGCGCAAGCGCATCCGGGACGGATCCCAGTCCAGATGGCCGCTGTCGAACAGGCCCGCCACGGTCGCATCCAGCACCCGGGTCGGACCGCCGCCCAGATAGGCGATTTCCTCGGCGCCGAGACCCTGCGTGCCGCTGCTGTCGGCCGGTCCGCGCAGCTGTCGACGCCAGATCAGGCTGGCAACGACCACCACGACCATCAGCACCAGGTACAGCATCAGAAACGGACCGGCGGTCCAGTCCAGCGGATTGGCCTGCGCATGGGCGCTGCCGGCGAGGCCCAGACCGGCCAGCGCGGCCAGCCCGACGCTCAGGACCCGCCGCGGCCTCGGCTTCGGCAGCAGCCAGTGGCGCTCGCGATCGACCCGGACCCAACGACCGGGCCGGGCGAAGCGCGCCGCCGTGCCGGGCCACCAGCGCTCCGGGGGCGGGCCGAAGGCGCGCTCGTAGGCGGCGAGCGTCGCCGCGTACTGCTCGCGATAGCGCCGGTCCTCGGCGGACCCGCCCCGCGTCGGACCGTGATGCAGCGACTGCCGCAGCACCTCGGGGCAGAACTGCAGCCAGTAGTCCTCGGTGCAGGTCAGATGCAGGTGCCAGACCTGATCGACCTCGTCGCTCGGCGTCACCGGATGACCGGCGGCACAGGCCAGAAAACAGAAGCGCCGATACTCCTCGATCGCAGCGTCGGCTTCGGCCAGTGACCAGCCCTGTTCGCGGGCGAGCCGGCGGCGGAAGTCCAGCCCCTGCGCCGGGTCGGCGAAGGGATGCGCCGCGATCCGTGTCCACAGATCGTGCGTCGTGACAGTCCAGATGGCATCCATTGCAGTGCTCCAGAGACCCTCCGGTGGGCAGCTTGCCATGGCCGGATGACGTTTCAACGGCGGCTCAGCGGTCCGCACCGGCCTTGACCCGGACCGGCATCGCGATATGGAACTCGACGCCGCGGCCAGGCGTGCTGGCGCATTCGATATGGCCGCGCAGCAGCTGCGTGACCAGATTGAAGACCACATGCAGCCCGAGTCCGCTGCCGCCCTGACCGCGCCGGGTGGTGAAAAAGGGGTCGAACACCCGCTGCCGGGTCTGCGCGTCCATGCCGCGGCCGTTGTCGCGATACAACAGCAGCCATTCCTCGCCGTAGCGGTCGCATTCGATGCGGATCTCGCCCTGCTCGATGCCCTCGAAGGCGTGGATCAGCGAGTTCATCACCAGATTGACCAGAATCTGCGACAGCGCACCCGGATAGGTGAACAGCGTCAGGTCGTCGGGACAACGGACCTGCACCTCGTGGTGCGTCTTCTTCAGCACCGGACCCAGCGACAGCAGCACCTCCTCCAGATACGGCTTCAGCTGGAATTCGCGGGCTTCCTCGGAGCTCTGGTCGACCGCCACCTGCTTGAAGCTGCGGACCAGCTGGCTGGCGCGGCGCAGGTTGTTGAGAATCAGCTGCGCGCTGCGGATCGCATCGGCCTGATAGCTGCCCAGCACCGACTTCGACAGCTTGCCGTCGGCGATCAGCTGCATCACCCGACGGGTTTCGTCCTCCAGATGCGAGGCGGCGGTGACGCTGATGCCGATCGGCGTGTTGATCTCGTGGGCGATTCCGGCGACCAGATTGCCGAGCGCCGCCATCTTCTCCGACTCCACCAGCTGCCGCTGGATGAAGCGGATTTCCTCCAGCGAATCCTGCAGCTCGCGGTTGGCGGCCGACAGCGCCGCGGTGCGTTCGGCAACCCGCGCCTCCAGCTGGTCGTTGAGCCGCTTCAGGGCTTCGGCGGCTTCCGCAGTCTCGGTCACGTCGCGACTGGTGCCGACGACGCGCAACGCCAGCCCGTCCGGTCCCCGCTCGACCGCCATCCCGCGCGACAGGATCCAGCGCCATTGGTCCTCGGTATTGCGGATCCGGTAGGTGTTTTCATAGAACGCCGTCTCGCCGCGCACATGCCCCTGGAAGCGCTGGTGGAAGCGTTTCAGATCGTCCGGATGCACCTTCTGCTGGACGTCCTCGCGGGTCGGCGAGCTTGTCGGGCTCTGCTCACCGAACACCGGCAACAGATTCTCCCGCTCCATCCGGCCGGTCTTCAGATCGATGTCCCAGAGCTCGTCGCGCGAGGCCCACAGCGCCAGTTTCAGACGCTGCTCGCTGCGGGCGATCGCCTGGGCGGCGCGCGCCTCGCGCAGCCAGCGCGCCCGGGCACGGCGGAAGATCAGCCAGGCGATGCCGATCGCCAGGGCGGCATAGGCCAGCAGTGCCCAGGGCGAACCCCACCACGGCGGCAGCAGCCGGATCGCCAGCTGCCGCTCCGGCCCGGTCAGCCGACCCTCGGCGTCGGTCGCCAGCACGCGGAAGTCGTAGCGGCCGGCCGGCAGGTTGGTGTAGGTCGCGAGCCGCGAAGCACCGACGCTGTCGATCCAGTCCGCATCGAAACCGTCCAGCCGATAGCGGTAGCGGATGCTGTCGGGATTCGCGAGATTCAGCGCGGCGAAGCCGATCGACAGGCTGGACACCGTGTGCGGCAGGACAATCGCTTCGGTAATCCCGATGTCCTGGGCCAGCGGCGAGCGCGGATCGACGCTCTGCAGCGCCACGGGCGCGTTGTTGAGGTCCAGCCGGGTCAGCAGCGCCTTCGGCGGCGACTGGATCTTCGGCAACCGCTCCGGGTGGAAGACCAGCAGGCCGCGCAGCCCACCGAAGTAGATCTGGCCCTCGGCGTCGATCGCTGCGCTGCCGATGAAATAGCCGGAGCGATCCATGCCCTCGCTGGCCGAGAAGCGGCGGATGTTGCCGGTCTTCGGGTCCAGCGCATCGACGCCGACCGTGGTGCCGATCCAGATCGTGCCGGCCGCGTCCTCGACGACGGTGCCGATCGCCTCGGCGCCGAGGCCCTGACGCTTGCCGTAGGCGCGAAAGCGGAAGCCGTCGCCGTCGCGCTCGGCCCGATTCAGACCACCGCCCTGCGTGCCGATCCACAGGATGCCGTCCTGCGCCTCGGTGATCATCGTCACCGAGTTGTGGCTGATCGAGGTCAGATCGCCCGGAATCTCCCGCCAGCTCTCGAAGCGGCCGGTCTGCCGGTCCAGCCGCGCCAGCCCGGCGCCGAAGGTGCCGATCAGCAGTTCGCCGGCGCGGGTTTCGGTGAGGTAGTAGACGCTGTTGTAGGGCAGGCTGTCCGGCTGCGCCGGGTCGTGGCGGAAGCGCTCGAAGCCCTGTTCGTCGTCGATCCAGCGCGCTAGTCCGCCGGACTCGGTGCCGATCCACAGCTGACCGTCGCGGGTGACCTTGAGCGTCTGGATCACGTTGTCCGGCAGGCTGGTCGGGTCGGCCGGGTCGTGGCGGAAGTGCTCGAAGCGCGTGCCGCGCAGACGGCTCAGGCCGGCGCCCTGCATGCCCAGCCACAGCGCGCCGTCCGGGGTCCGCGCGATCGCCTGGATCACGGTGCCGGCCGGCGAATCGGGATTGGCCGGATCGTGCACATATCGCTCCAGCACGCCGCGGGCCAGGTCGTAATGGACCAGCCCGCCGCCCTCCATCACGCTCAGCCACAGCGTGCCGTCCGGATCCCGCCAGATCGCCCGCACCGGGTTGGCCGGCAGGCTGGTGTCGTCGCGGCCATGGGCGCGGATCAGCCGCACCACCTGCGTCTGCGGGTTGTGGATCGACAGGCCGCCGGTCCAGGTGCCGACCGCGATCAGACCCTCCCGCGTCTCATACAGCGCAGCGACGCGGTTGCCGCCCGGACTGCCGAGGTCACCGGCATCGTGCCGCCAGGTCAGGAAGCGCGACTCGCCGTCGAGCCTGGCGACACCGTTCATGGTGCCGACCCAGAGTTGGCCGCTTCGAGTCCTGAGCAGCGCGCGGATCTGGTTGTCCGGCAACGCCCCGGGCGCGGTGCCGGCAACGAAGCGAGCAACCCGTCGCCCCAGCGCGTCCACCTGCAACACACCGTCGCGCGTGCTGCCGACATAGACGCCGCCGGCACCATCCGCAGCCAGCGCCTGCAGGTCCTGCAGCGCCGGCTCGTCGGCATCGACCCGTTGCCACGGCTCCTGCGACTGGTCGGCCGGGTCCCAGCGCCACAGCCCTCGACTGCCGCCGAACCAGATCGCCTCGCCGCTCTGAACGATCGTGCGGATCGTCCCGAAGCGTGCCGGGTCCGGCAGAACCGGCTCGAATCGGTCGCCGACCAGACGCTGCAGGCCGCCGGCACCGGTCGCCACCAGCAGGCTGCCATCGTCCAGCGTCAGCAGCGCAATCACGTTGTCGCTGGCGATGCCGCTCGGGTCACCAGGCCGATGCCGGTACTGCACGAAACGCCGCGTCGCCGGCAGATAGCGGTTCAAACCCCCGGCCATCGTGCCGATCCACAGATCGCCATTCCCGGCCCGCGCCAGCGCGGTGACATGGCTGTCACCCAGCGAAGCCGGATCGCCGCGATCGCGATGGAAACCGACGAACTCGTGGCCGTCGTAGCGATTCAGGCCATCCTGCGTGCCCAGCCACAGAAAGCCCTCCGGGTCCTCGACGATCGCCCGGACCGTGGTCTGCGACAGCCCCTGCGCCAGATTGAGGTTGCGGAAGCGCACCGCATCGACGCTGATCGACTGCGCGAGCGCCCCGAAACTCGCCACGGTTGCCAGCAACGCCAGCAGCACCCCGCGCCACGCCCCCGCTCGCCGTCCGACCACGCGCATGAGATTCATCTGGGCTCCGCCTCCGGGCTGGAGCCGCATTATTGCCGCGCGGGGCACGGTGGCGGCGGTGTGCAACAGGTGATCGCGGACAAAGCGTAGCAGGCTGCGTCCCCGAACGTGGACGCGTGAACAGCAGCACCTTCGGCTTCCACTGGCCGCAATCGATGCCGAGGATTACGATCGCCCGGGACCTCGCCTTTCGAGTGAGAAATGCAGATCACGACCCCATCGTCGTCACCTGTTGCCGCTGGCCGGCAGGCCCGGGACGGGAAAATCCCTCTCATTTGTTTGGCCGCATGAAAGCCGTTAGCGCCGCCGGGTACTCTGGAACGCCACTTTCCAGGAAACTCGGCATCAAGGAGGCACATCGCGTGCTGCTCCTCGAGGCACCGAGGGAGTACGAAAGATTATTGGAGCCCCTGCCGCCAGCCGTGCTGTTTGTGCACGAACCCGATTCAACGGTCGATCTCGCTCAGATCTTTGTCATTCAGAAGGAAGCGCTTGCAACACTTCTGAGTGCCTTGCGCCAGCAGTTGAAGCCTGAAGCCGCTCTTTGGGTCTCCTGGCCAAAGAGGGCATCCAGGATACCCACCACGATCACAGAAGACACCATCCGCGAGTTGGCGCTGCCGCTGGGTTTCGTGGACATCAAGGTCTGCGCGGTCACGGAGGTCTGGTCAGGGCTCAAGTTGGTGGTTCGCAAGGATCTCCGCCGAGAAATCGGCATGCAGCGATAGAAACCCATCCCGGCAGCGATATAGACAAACGTTTTGCGCCCTCTGGCGAGTGAATGACGAGAATCGAAACCTTGCCGCAGGCTCGGGACGGAAAAGCCCCTTTCACTCATTGGATTTCACCACGACCCAAAGGAGAACTTCAAGGATGTCCGAACACACGCTTATTCTTGTCCCGAAGAATCCTTGGTTTGTACCGGAAGGTGAACTGCGGGAGCAAGCACTCGACTTCTTGAAGTCTATTTCTCCGACGTACGAGTGGGAACTGAACTCCATTCGCCAAACCCCGGAAGCACAGAATTGGTATGATCGCATGTGGGCAAAATGCCCAATTTGCGGCGCCACGCTGGATGTCAACGCGAAGCATGACGAATGGCTGGAGGAAAGCTTAAAGGCGCTCGGCAGTGGATCATCGAAAACCTTGACAATGCCCTGCTGTTCGAATCGGGTTCCTTATGAAGATGTCAAATTTGAACCTGAGATCGGATACTCCAAGTGCAGCCTCGGACTGCATGAACCGGACTATTGGGAGGTCGAAGAGGCCTGGGAAGAGACTGAATACGGACCTCGGCTGAGCGAAGATGCATTGAAGAAGGTTGAGGAAATTCTCGGCTGCAGCGTTCACCAGATATGGCGCCGACAGTAAGTCGCAGGTGAACTCCAACGATGCATTCAAGCTGACAGCGGCGTGGCTTATTGCAGCATCGGTCGCTCGGAGCAGTACGGACAATGCGTATGGCAAACCGCTGGAATATTCCCTCTGAACTTGAACGCGAGGTCATACAGAGAGACCTCGAGTGCGTTTACTGCGGCGCCACTTTTGGCGATTCCAATGCACCTCGCCGGTCTCGGCCGAGCTGGGAACACATTGTCAATGATGCACGAATTGTTACAACCGCCAATATTGCCTTGTGTTGCATTGGTTGCAACTCCAGCAAAGGGGCCAAGGATATCGAAGCCTGGCTTTCCTCTCGCTACTGCACTCAACGTGGCATTTCGTTCCACTCCGTCGCACCGGTTGTCAAACAGGCAATCGTTCGGCGCCCGTCGCTCACTCCTCGCAGTGCTTAACTCGTCGCCCAACCGGATGCCGAGGAAACATTACGGACCAACCAAACCATGCCGGCCTCGAGAGCGAGCATCTGGATGACGGGAAGATCACTCGAAGCACTGCCGCGCATCCGTCTTCGTCCCTTGCGGGCAGACGATCTCGACGCGTTCCATGGATATCGAAGTGATCCGGAGGTCGCGCGGTTACAAGGATGGGAACCCGCTTCACGGCCGGAAGCCATGGAACTTATCGGGAAGAACGCCTCTGCAACTGCTTTTGTTCCCGGCGACTGGATCCAGCTCGCGATCGCACAGTCACAGACGGATCATCTGCTCGGCGATCTCGGCGTGTATGTCTCGCCAGATCAAGGCACCGCGGAATTCGGCATCACGATCACGCCAGCGGCGCAGGGAAATGGCTACGCGATCGAAGCGATCGGCGCGCTGCTGAGCCTACTGTTCTCGACCACCCCGGTCGCAGAGGTTATTGCATGCACCGACGCCCGCAATGCGCCCTGCATTGCTGCACTCAAGCGCGCCGGAATGACCATGACCGGCCAGAGGGAAGCGGAGTACAAGGGTGAAGTGTGCATGGAGATTGTCTTTTCAGTGGCTAGACCCAAGGGCTGACAATTTGCTCACGTAGAACTGGCGGGCGCCGACCGCGGGTTACGGCCCAGCGCCCCTCAACGCCGGAGGCTGACCGTCATCCGCTTCCACGCCGGGTCCTGCCAGCGGTAGAAGGGCGACAGGTGCTCGGGTTCTTCGGCGCGTTTTTCGACGCGCAGCAGGTCGAGGTCGATCAATTCGAAGGTGCGGGTGTAGCGGCCGTCGTGGCGGGCTTCGCGGGCGGCGAGGAGCTTGGTGGCTTCGGGCAGCCAGCCGGCGAACTCGATGTAGCCGAGGTCCGGGATGTCTTCGGCGGGCGGCAGCACGTCCAGTCGCCAGCCGTCTTCGGCCTTGCGGAAGACCCACAGCTCGCGCCAGCCGGCCAGCGGTTGCGCGGCGACGGTGGCTAGCGTGCCGGCGGGGTGGGCGCGGAAGGACGCCGGCCACAGGGTGGCGTAGCTGCAGCGTTCGAACTGCGCCTTGCCGGCATCGAGCAGCGTGAGGCAGATCTGGCCGGGCTCGGCGCCGGGTTTCAGCGTCAGGTCCAGGCCCTTGCGCGGCGCCGGTGCGGCTTCGGTGGCCCAGCGCGAGGCGCCGACGCGGATCGCGGCCTCCTGGTAGGCCTCGGCGTCGCCCTCGGCCAATTGGCTGCGATCGACGGCGGCCAGTGCGGCCAGCGCGGTTTCGGCGGCCTCCGCCGGCGACTCGCCGCGACGGCTCTGGTGATGGGCGATGGCGGCCCAGACGCCGGCCTGGCGCAGGCGGATGCGCGCCTGCTGATGCGCCGGCAGCTCGGCCAGCGGCACGCGGTCCAGCACGTCGGCGCGCCAGTCGTCGTGGGCGTGGCGCGCGAGCGGGCTCAGGCTCGGGTCCATGCACTGCGGTCGGGTCAGCGCCAGCGCGGCGCGGGCGCGTTGCGCGGCGGTCGCCGGCAGCGCCATGACGCGGCGGTCGGCATCGCCGTCGCTGCACAGCTGGACGCGGCCTTCGTGTTCGTAGCTGAGGATCCCGATGCCGTAGGCGCGGATCACCTCGACCTGCGCGGCCAGCGCCTCGTCCTGCGCGCGCACCCGGTTGACCGAGGCGCGACGCAGCAGGCGGTCGACCATGCCGCCCAGCGCATCGAAGACCTCGGCGTCGATCGCCTCGGGCGGGGCGGCGCGCAGGTAGGCGGCGACGTAGCCGACACCCAGCGCCTCCGCGCCCGGCAACTCGCGCAGGAAGCGCACCACTGCGAGCAGTTCGGGCGCCTGCGCGGCGGTGGCCGGCAGCCGTCGCACCTGACTGGCACGAACGTAGCCGGCGCGTTCGCGGCGATGGTCGTAGACCTGCAGGTCGTCGAGGCGCTCGCCGCGGACTTCCAGCGTGTCGCCGGCCCACAGCAGCGCGTGCTGCTGGGCGGAGGCGCGCGGCGCGGCGCGCAGGGCGACGCGGTCCTCGGCGACGATGGCCAGCGTCGGCGCGGGTGCGGCGGCCTCGGGGGCCGGCGGGGCGACGGTCGCCGCGCGCGCCGGCAGGAGGTTCAGGGCCAGCAGCAGCGCCGCGAGGCGCAGGCCGCCGGACAGCAGTCGGACGCGGCGGCTCACGGCTGCGGCGCCTTGGTCGGAGCGGCCGGCGTCGCGCCCTGACCGAGCAGCGGGCCACCGATGAAGCCGCCATCAGCCGGCGGCGCGGCGATGATCACCTGCACCCGATCCGACAGCTTGTCGGCCATGGTCTTCTGGATCAGCAGCGGGAAGCGGGTGATCACCGCGCCGTCGCGTTCCAGCTGGGTGCTGTGCACGCGGCCGATCTGCTCCAGCCGATAAGCCTCGGCTTCGGCGAGGCGCTGGCGCGATTCGGCCTCGGCGTGCGCCTCGATCTTGCGGGCCTCGGCCATGCCCTCGGCGGTCTTCACTCGCGCGGTGCGCTCGGCTTCGGCTTCCAGCTGGCGCTGCTCGACCTGCTTCTGCTTGAAGGGCAGCACGTGCTTCATCGCCTCCTCCTGCGCCTTCGCGGCGATGATCTGCTCGCGGCCGGCGGCTTCGGCGGCCTTCTCGCGCCGGACCTTGTCGGCCTCGGCGGTCAGTTCGGTCTCGCGCACCTGCATCTGCTTCAACTGCAGCGTGTGCTGCATCTGCTCGGTTTCCAGCTCCGCCGCCAGCAGCCGGTCCATCCCGGCCTTGAAATCCGCCGGCAGGTCGACATTGCCCAGCGTCACGCTCTTCAGCTGCAGGCCCTCCTGCGCGAACAGCGGACCCAGCTCGGCGGCCAGCGCGGTCTGCAGTTCAGTGCGCTTGGTCGAGAAGATCTCGCGCACCGTGTAGCGGGTCAGCAGCGGATAGACCACGCCCTGCAGCAGCGGCTCGACCAGCCCGTTATCCACGTCCGCCGGCAGCCGATGCGCGCGGGCGGCCAACTGCGCCGGGTCCAGCGCGTAGCGCACGTTGACCTCGACGCCGAGCGCCAGGCCCTCGGAGGATTGCAGCGGCGTGGACGAGTCCGCCCGGCTGAAGCGCTGCGACTGGTAGCTGCGGTCCGACAGCGACAGCCGCTGACCGTCGACCTGCACGCCGACCTCGCCGAACTCCAGGCTCTGCAGCCGGATGCCGCGCGCCGCCAGCCGGTCGCTGAGCGTCGCGGTGGCCTTCGCCTTCAGGCCCGGCAGCGCGGCGCCGGCCAGCTCGGCCAGCGGCTGTTCGCGCACCAGCGCCAGCAGCACGTCGCGCACCAGCGGCTCGACCAGCTCAGCTTCCAGATTCACCGGCAGGCCCTGCAGCGCGCCGGCCAGCGCCTCGGGCTCGGGGCGATAGCGCACCGTCACCGCCATCGCCACCGCGACGCCGTCGGCCGACTGCAGCGGCGCGTCGAGGTCGCTGCCATCGCCGCGCCAGGCCTCGAAGCGGACTGGCGCCAGCCCGTACTCGCGCAACCGATGCACGCCCGGCAGCACCCACACCGCGCGCTCACCGACCACCGCGTCGACGTGCCCGGTCCAGCGATTCAGCCGCAGCCCGAGCTGCTGCGCCTCCACGGTCTGCATCGGGGGCTGCTGCCACAGCGCCAGGCCGAGGCCGAGGCTGGCGATCAGCGGCAGGCCGAGCCGCCAGCTCAACGGGCGGCGGAAGATGGAACGGGTCGTCGGATGGTCGGACATGGGGCTCCCCCGGGAGCGAGTTTCAACGCGGGTGATCGCGGCGGCAGCGGTGCTGCGCGAGGGGCATTGGGCGCCGCGTTAAGGGCGTCTGAAAGCGCCAATCCCGGCACCCTGCAGTCGGAAAGCGGCGGATTGCGGGCAGCTACAGCAATCGTCTGCAGCGCGCCGCCGACCGCCGCCAGCCGGCCCGCGGATGGACCGATGTGGCCCCGCGGATCGCGTAGACGCGGCCGGCGGCCGCCGGCTACCGATCGTCGCGTCGCCCGGTAGGCTCTGGCCCATGGTGCTCGTGCAACACGTCGAGATCGTCTGGACCAAGGCCACCCGCGGCATGCCGCAGGCCGAGGCCCGCGCGCGGCTGCCGCGGGTCTACGCGGCGATGCCGGGCAGCGCGGTCTATGGCTACGCCCGCCTGCGCCTGGACGAAGCCGACGGCTTTCGCGTCGAGCTGCGCGAGTCGCGCGCGGCGGCCCGGCTGCCGGTGACAGAAGGCAGCCTGTGCCTGCGCGCGGCGCCCGACGGATGCCTGATCCTCGGGCTGCGCTGGAACTCGATGCGCGGTCAGCCGAAACGCTACCAGCGCCCCGAAGCGCTACGGCTGGCCCCCGGCCAGTGGGCGCAGCTGCAGATCAACGGCCGCCACACCAGCTATTCCGGGCAGTGGTACACCGAGGACAGCTACAACGTCGCCTGCGGCCCCGCCATCGATCCCGAGATCTTCCTCAGCGGCCCGCCGGCCGCCCGCTTCAGCCTGACCGCGCACCTGTTCTGAGTGGTGTCGGGTAGTGTGTGGCCAGCAGGCGACACCAGGTGAGTCATGACGGCACTGAATTCCTATCCCTTCGACCGATTGCGATTACCGATTGGCGAGGTGCTGTGGCACACGCATAATCCGACCTTCCACCGTGGCGCCGATTACGGCATCGTGCTGACCTTGAACGCCGTGTACCTGTATTCACCGTTCTGGCGTTGTTGGGCGCGCTGGCGTCGGATTCCGATGCACGAAATCCAGAGTGTGGCGTTCCGCGAAACCTGGTTGGTGCCTTCGCTTCGAATCAAGACCCGCCGCGGCGTGGCGGTTCTACGTACGCCCTGGGATTACGCCGTCTTGATGGATGAGGATCGGGAAAACCTGCAGGATGCCGTCGCTCGAATCAACGATCTTTTGCACCTGTTGCGGTCCAGGCCAGACCTCAATTGCTCACAAGCCCCATTTCATGAAGCGGAATCCGAGCTGAAATGACGCTGCAAGTCGCCATCGAAGTCCGTTCGGGCGGCCGCGGTGAAGATCGTGCCGCCTGTTTCATGGACGGAAAGCGCTGCATTTTCGCGCTGGCCGACGGGGCTGGAGGCGTTGGTGGCGGTGTGCATGCAGCCCTCACGGTATTGAAGGCCGCAGAGCAATTCGCTCGGCGAGTGCATCTTTCCGCCGCAGACGCATTGGCGTGGGCCGACGAGCAGATTGCACTCGACGGCGGGCTTTCGACGGGTGTCATCGTCGAATTGCAGGGCGACGCGCTGAACGGTGCCAGCTGTGGCGACTCCGAGGCCTGGCTGGTGGACGATTCGAGCTTGGTCGAGCTTACCGCCGGGCAATCCAGAAAGCCGCTGCTCGGAGCCGGCGGGCGATTGAAGCGCTTCGGCCCCGTGAGCTTCCGAGGCCGGCTATTGATGGCGTCCGATGGAATCACCAAATACGCCCGAACGTCGGAGGTCCTGAAACGCGCCTCGACCGGCTGTCCTGCCGAAGCAGTTCTCAGCCTTGCGGAGTTGGTTCGCCTTCCGGGCGGAGGGTATCCGGACGACCTCAGCATCATCCTGGCACTGCGGGCCTGATGATCCGCGATCCCGAATCCGGGCCGCGATCCCCAGCCCGGTGTCAGACCTGCAATCCGTCCAGCAGCGCGCGGCGGAAGCGGATTTCGTGCATCGGTTGGCCGAGTTCGGTGGCATGGCGTTCGCCGTCGACGCGGAAGCCGTGGCGCTCCAGATAGCCGCGGACTTCGGGGGCGCTGGCCCACATCCAGACCACGGCCGTGCTGTAGCCCATCGCTCGCATCACCGTGAAGCTGGCGTCCAGCAGGCGGCGCCCTTCATGGCGACCGCGATGGGTCTTCTGCAGGTGGAAGCCGAGCAATTCGGCGGCGCCATCCGGGTTGAGCACCGGTCGCCAGGCGCAGAGCCCGACCGGCTGATCGGCGGATAGCGCGAGGATGGCGCCGACCCGGCTGCCGCCGTTCAACAGGTCGCTGCGCCAGCGACGCTCGTGGCTGTCGGGGCGGGCGCCGCCGGGCGGCACACGCTGGCGGTGATCGGCCAGCAGCTGCTGCCAGCCCTCGACGTAGAGGCGGGCGATCTCGGCCGCGTCGTGGGCGGTGGCGCTGCGGAACTTCAAGGCGGGCGGTGGGCTGCCGAGCAGGCTGGGCATGGTGCACCTGCGGATTCTCGGAGGTGGCGACAGGATAGCGCTGCGTGACCGGCTTGTGCGGACGGCGGTGCCTCCGGCGTGCGCCGCGCCGGACCGTGAGCCCTCGGCGCCGGCGGGGTGCCGCAGTCGGCGCGCCACCTCGGTGGGCACCTGCGACAGCGCCTGCGGATCGACGGACGCTGGCTGACGGCGCGGGCGGTTTCCGGCACCCTCGGCGGATGCCGGGCCTCACGATCCACCGCCTGACCGATCCGTTCGCGCTGCCGGCGCTGCTGGTGGCGTCGCTGCGGGCGGCCGAGGCCGCGCTCGATCCGCTGGCGGTGGTGCAGGTGGTGCTGCCCGCGGCCGGCTGGCGCGGCTGGCTGGCCCGCACGCTGGCCGACCGGCTCGGGGTGGTGGCCGGCGTCGAGCTGATCGACGTGGCCGGCTTCCGTCGCCAGCTGCCGAACGTGGCGCCGGGGTCGACGCTGGCGCGGGTGCTGGCGGTGCATGCGGCGCTACCCGCGGCGGCCGCGGCCGATCCGACGCTGGCCGACTGGCTGGCGCGCGACCCGGACGGGCGCTGGCGGATGGCGCTGGCGCAGCGCATCGCGCAGATCGTCGCGGAGGACGCGATCCTGCGACCGTGGCTCGCGGTAGCGGACGATCCGGCAGCCCCGGTCTGGTGGCGCGCGCTGCGCGCGGGGCTGACGGAGCCCACGGTCGCCACCGCGCTGGATGCCGGGCGGCGCCCGGCGGCGCTGCACTGGATCGCCGGCACGCCCCCGCTGGCCCACGACTGGGCGCTGCTGTCCGGGCTCGCGCGTGAGCTGCCAGTGACCGTCTGGCGGCTGGATCCGTCCGCAACCGACGCGCCGCATCCGCTGCTGCAGCAGCTCTGGCCCGAGCCACCGACGCTGCCGGCGAGCCTGGTCGCGGCGCAACAGCCCCTGCCGACCGCGGTGGCCCCGAACGCTGGCGCGCTGGCGCCGCTGCGGGCGGCGCTGGCGGGCGGGCATCCGCTGCCGACGCTGCCCGCCGGCGCGCTGAGCGTCGGCTCGGCCAGCAGCCTGTACGAGCAGCTGCGGCTGGCCGAGGCCTGGGTGGCCGAACGCTGCGCTGCCGACCCGACACGGTCGCCGGCCGAGGTGCTGCTGCTGTCACCGGCCTGGCCGGAAGCCGTGGCGCTGGTCGATGCGGTGTTCGGTGCGGCCAGCGGCCCGGCCTGGCCGTATCGCGTCGGTGGCCGGCCGGCGGTCGCTCCGGCGCGGCGCCTGCTGGAGGCGCTGCTGGCCAGTCCGACGCAGCGCTGGACCGCGACCGACCTGCTCGGCCTGCTGCGCGACCCGGCGCTGACCGCCGGTCTGGGCCTGGACTTCGGGGCTGCAGACCGGGTGCGGCCGTGGCTGACCGAGCTCGGGGCCGGCTGGGGGCTGGACAGCACCAGCCGCGCGGATTGGCAGGCCGGCGCCGACCCGGCCCACACCTGGCACGCGCTGTGGCCGCTGCTGGCCGACCGACTGGGACCTGCCGATCCGCTGCGCCAGGCCCTGCCGCGGCTGTACGCCGCGCTCATCGAATATCGCGAGGCCAGCCGCGGCGCCCGGCCGCTGTCGGCGCAGGCCACGGCCCTGGCCGGGTTGCTGACCGCGCTACTGCCGTCACCGCGCCTGCATCCGGCGGCCGATGCGGTCTGGCGCTGCTGGCAGCAGCTGGCCCCCGAATTGGCCGGCAGCGCCGCCGATCCACCGCTGACTCAGCCGGCCTTCGCCGCACTGCTCGGGGCGCTGCTGCCGCAGCTGATCGAGCCGGTGGCCGCACCGACGCCGGACACGGCCGCCCCCGAGGCCGGCTTGCGTTTCGCGCCGCTCAAGCCGGGGGCGATTCGGCCGGCCCGGCTGATCGTGCTGTTCGGGCTGGACGCGTCGAGCTTCCCGCGTCGCGCTGCCACCGGCCCGCTCGAGCCCTGGCGTACGGTGCTGGACGCCCTGCATCCGGCGCTGGCGCCGCCGGAGCCGGCCACCGCCGATCGGCAGCTGCTGCTGGAATCGCTGTGGATGGCGAGCGACGCCACGCTGTGGCTGTACGCCGATCGCGACGCCGGCAGTGGCCAGCATCTGCCGGCACCGACGCCGATCGAGGCCGCACTCGCGCTGTTGCCCGGTGCGAGTCGTACGCTGCCGCGGCCGGAACCGCTCCGGCGCGCTCCGTCCGCCGCCACCGGCCACCCGGCGCCGCCGCATTCGACCCCGCCGCCGACGGTGACGCTGGTCGATCTCTGCACCTGCTTCCGCGAGCCGGCGCGTTTCCAGCGTGATCGGGTGCGGCGGATGGCGCTGCCGCCGGAGCCGCTGGCCGAGGACGGTCCGCTGGCGCTCACCCCGCTCGCTGCGTGGCAGCTACGCAGCGAGTTTCTGCAGCGGCTCGATCGCGGGGGCATCGAGGCCCTGCCGAGCGCACCCGACGCGGCGCAGGCCGCCCGCCTGCCGCCGGGCGCCGCAGGATTGGCCGCCTGGTCCACGCTGGTCGCCGAGGCGCTGACGCTCTGGCAGTACCACCAGAACCTGCTGCTCGATGGCGGCCAGCCGGAGCGCATTGCCGTGAATCTGGCGCTCGACCATCCGGCCCTGCAGCTCGGCGGCCAGCTGACCGTCCACGCCGGCCAGCTGTTCGAGCGGGTGGCGGGCCAGCCGCAGGCCCGCCATCTGGTGCATGCGTGGGTGCGCGCGCTGGCGCTGGCGGCGATGGAGGTGCCCAAGGCCGATCTGGTGCTGGTCGGCCTGTCGGCGAACGGGCCCACCCATCTGGTGATCCGGCTACCGCCGCCGCAAGTCGCGCAGGAGGGCCTGGCCCGGCTGCTGGCCGGCTACGCCCGTGCCTGGACGACGCCACCGGTCTTCACCCCGGCCTGGGGGCTGGCGCTGCTCGACGGCGGCGAGCGCGAGGCGCACTGGCACTGGGTCGGCACCGACCGTGCGCCCGGCGAATCGCAAGATCCGCTGCATCGCTGGCTGTGGCCGGCGCTGGAGCCGGACTCGCCGACCGTGCTGGCGGAACTGCGAGGCTGGAGCGAGCTGCTGCTGCCGCTGCGGCTGCGCTCGCCCTGGCGCAAGCACTGGAGCGGCTCGTGAGCATGTCGCTGCCCGAGGCCTGCAGCGTGCCGCTGTCCGGGATCCAGCTGGTCGAGGCCAGCGCCGGCACCGGCAAGACCCACGTGATCGTCAGCCTGTACCTGCGCGCGCTGGCGGTGCTCGCGCTGCCGGTGGAGTCGCTGCTGCTGTTGAGTTACACGGTGGCGGCGACCGCCGAACTGCGGCTGCGGGTGCAGCGCCGCCTGCTGCAGGCGGCCGCCTTGGCTGCGGGCGATCCGGCGGCGGCGGACCTCGAACTGGGCGCGATCCTCGACGAGGCGGCGCGCGCGCAGGATGAAACCGCGGCGCAACTCGCGACGCGTCTGGCGCGGGCCGCGCGGGCGCTGGATCGGGCACGGATCCAGACCATTCACGCCTGGGCGCGGGCGGTCGCGGCCGATGAGGCGCTGGCGCTCGGCCTGCCGCTGGCGGCCAGCTTCGTCGAGGACGAGGCGGGCGCCGCTCGGCAGGCGCTGGCCGATGCCTGGCGGGCGGCGCTCGACGACCCGACCCGCGCCCCGACGCTGTCGGCACTCGGTGGGCCCGAGGCGCTATGGGCGCGGTCGGCCGCCGTGCTGCTCGCCCCCGGCGAGGCGCCGCTGCCGGCGTCGACCGAGGCCGAGGGCCACCTGCTGGCCGAGGCCCGCGCGCGTCTGCTGCAGCGTCGGGCGATCGCCGGTCGCTACGGGCTGGACGAAGTGCTCGAACGGCTGTCGGCACGGCTCGGCAGCGGCGCTGGCGGCGAGCTGGCGCGGCGTCTGGCCGCCCGTCACCCGGTCGTGCTGATCGACGAGTTCCAGGATGCCGACGCGCGGCAGTACGCGATCTTCCGGGCCCTGCACGACGCCGGCGGCCGCGCCCTGCTGCTGGTCGGCGACCCCAAGCAGGCGATCTACCGCTTTCGCGGCGGCGATGTCGAGACCTATCTGGCGGCCCGTGCCGAGGCCACCCGCCACCGGCTGCGGCGCAACTGGCGGGCCCGGCCGGCGCTGATCGACGGCTTGAATGCGTTGTATGCCGTGGCCGGCCCGCGGGCCTTCGACGCCGGCCACGAGAGCAGCGGGATTCGCTACGAGCCGCTGATCCCGGCCGGCCACATCGACGATGCGCTGGTCTGCCGGCATCCGGGCCTGCTGCCGGCGGCGCTGTGCTTCGCCCATCTGCCCGGCGCCCCGCGGATGCTCGGTGATCGCGCCGCCGCCGAGGCGCTGATCGCGCGCCACGCCGCGCAGCTGGTCGCGACCTGGCAGACGGCGGCTGCCACCGGCGAACTGGCGCTGGCCGATGGCGCACCACTCAGCGTCGCGGTGCTGGCGGAAAACCACGCCCAGCTGGAACGCCTCGCGGCGGCACTGAGCGCGCTCGGCATTCCGCTGCGGCGACGCGCGCCGCGGCAACGGGCGCGGCCGATCGAGGCCGACTGGCTGGCCGCGTGGCTGGCGGCGCTGGTCGAGCCGACGCCCGCGCGGTGTCGGACGCTGTGGGCGACACCGCTGTACGGCCAGCCGCTGGAGGCGCTGGCCGCGCTGGAAGCCGACGCCGAGGCGCAGGCCGAACTGCACGAGGCCGCTGCACGACTGCGGCACCGCGGGCTGATGGCCGCGCTGATCGAGCGGCTGGCGGCAGCACCCGCGGCACTCACCGCCGACTCGGCCGGCCGGCTGCTGCACGGCGCCGAATCGCTGGCGGCCCGCAGCGACCCGCACGACCCGCAGGCGCTGCTCGATGCGCTCGCCGAGGGCACGACCGGGTTGCCGCCGGAACCCGACCGCCATGAAGCCGCTCCGGCGGTGGCCCTGCTGACCGTGCACGCCGCCAAGGGGCTGGAGTTCGATCTGGTGCTGCTGCCCTACGCCGGCGCTCGCGCGCGCGGGCCGATCGGCGAGCCGCTGGCCGCCTGCGAGCGGCAACGCCAACGCGAGGAACGGCTGCGCACGCTGTACGTCGCCCTGACCCGCGCCCGGCTCGGGCTGGTGGTCGGGCTGGATCTGCTCGGCAGCCGCAACGAACTGCCGGCGCTGTACCACCTGCTGGGAGCCGACGACACGACCGGCTCCCCCGCGCAAGCCGCCCGCAGCGCGGTCGACGCCCTGGCCGACGCGGCCTCGATCGCGCTGATGGCCTGGCCGGCGACAGAAGCCCCGCCCACCGCGCGCCCCGCCGCGCCCGAACCCGTCACCAGCCCCGCCGCGCCGCGCCGTCCACCGACGGCCGCGCCAGCGCTCGCCAGCTACAGCAGCCTGCTCCGCCGCGACGAACCGGAGCGGCCGACGCCGGCCGTCGAACCGGCGACGGAACTGGCCGGCGCCGGCTTCGGCAGCGCGGTCCACGCCGTGCTGGAACACGCCGACTTCGCGGTGTGGAGCGGACCCGGCCCGCTGCCGCCCGCCGAGGCCGCACGTCTGGCGGCAATCCTCGCCCGCATGCCCAGCCTCGATGCCGCCGACGCGCGGCAGGCGGCGGTGGAGGCCCAAGTCCGCGCCGCCCTGAACACGCCGCTGCCCGAGGGCCTGCGGCTCTGCCAGCTCCCCGACCACGACCGCCGCGCCGAGCTGCCCTTCACCCTGCGGCTGAAAGACCCGCAGCACGGCGCCGCCGAACTTGCCCGCCTCGCGCTCACGCTCCGGCCCGACGGCATCGCTGGCGCCGATCTCACACCGGGCGATGCACCGACCGGCTGGCTGACCGGCATCATCGACCTCGTCTACCGCCACGCCGGCCGCTGGTACGTCCTCGACTGGAAAACCAACCGGCTCTTGCCCGAGCACCTCGGCAGCCCGGACGGCCTTGCCCGCGCGGTCGCCGAATCCGGCTACGAACTGCAGATGCTGCTGTATGCGGTCGCGCTGGACCGCTGGCTCGCTGCCCGACTGCCCGGCTACCGCCGCGAGACCCACTTCGGCGGCCTGCGCTGGCTCTACCTGCGCGCACTCGACGCCGATGGCGGCGGAATCCATGCGCCGGAACTGCCGGACGCCGTGCTGGATGCGGCCGCCGAGCTGATCGGGCCGGAGTGAAGCGCCGCCCACGTGGCGACCTCGAAGCCTCCGGCCGACGGCGTCAACTCAGACCCATGCCCATCGAAATTCCCCGCCATGAACAAAAAAGAGCAGGCCACGAAGGTGACCTGCTCCGGGTCCAGCCGCCACGCAAATCCGGCGGAGCGCCGCTCAGTTGACCAGCGTGACTGCGCCGTGGGCGTGGCGGGCAACCTTTTCGCTGACGCTGCCGAGCAGCAGCGACTGGATCGGCGACAGGCCGCGGCGACCCATCACCAGCAGGCTCTTCGGGTTCTGGTTGACGTAGCCGATCAGCTCGTTGGCCGGGTCGCCGAGCAGGATCGTCTCGCTGGTCGCCACGCCGGCGTCGGCGATCGCGGCGCGGGCCTTCGCGAAGATCTCGCGTGAGGCATCAGCCTCGGCCTGCTTGATGTGTTCGGCGCTCAGACTGGCCAGTCCGATCAGCGCCATCGGCGTCGCCGGGAAGACGTACAGCAGGCGCAGAGGCTTGCCGGTGGCGGCCGCCAGACGGGCAGCGAACGCCGCAGCGCGGCTGGCGCCGTCGGAACCATCCACCGGAACAGCGATTTCGTCGATCTCGATCATGGCCAGAACTCCTCGTCGGCAGGGCGATGCAGATGGAACCGGCAGCAGGGTGGCCGGATGGCGGCGGAGTGTAGCCGGCTGGCCACGAGGTGAACGGCCTGCGACTGCGGCAGGCCGTCGCGCCCCGCCTCAGGGGGTCCAGGTCGCGATCAGCCGATCCAGCTCGGCGCGCAGCTGATGCGGGTTCCGCAACCGTTCGCCGCTCTGCGCGAAGCCGCGGGCCAGCTGCTGCTGCAGGTCCAGCTGGCGGTCGACCCAGCGCGCCAGATCGGCGGGCAGGCGCGGCCGGAAGGACTCCGGCAGGCCCCACTCGGCGTGGACGCGCTCCAGCTCCAGCCGCGCCTGCTCGCGGACCGTCTTGAGCTGTTCGCGCAACACGGCGGTGTAGTGCTTCAGCCGCTCCGCCGACAACTGCGCCAGCTTCGCCGGGTCCAGCTGCTCGCACTGGAACTGCAGCTCCAGCAGCGTCAGCAGGTCGCCGGCCTCGTAAGCCAGATTGATCCGCTGCATCAGCGCGGTCTTGCGCTCGCGCTCGACCGGATCGGCCTCGCGATCCGGGTGCAGATCGCGCACCAGCTTGCGATAGATGTCGCGCACCGAGGCCTGCAGATCCACCTGCCGGCGGGCCTCGGACCGTTCCTGGGCGCGCTGGCGATTCCGCTCGGCCCGCTGGGCCGCCGGATCCTCGGCCCACGCGGCCTGCGCGCTGGCGCTACGCGCCTTGAACTCGGCATCGAGCCGCGCGCCCAGTTCCTCGGTGCTGACCGTCTCCTCGCCCTTCAGCACCTCGCCCAGCCCGAGTCCGTTGGCGATCATCTCCATCAGCAGCCGCTCTTCCTGCTCGCGCAGCTCCTCCAGTTCCTCGTGGCTGCGGCCGCTGTAGCGATCGTGGATCGCGATGATCTCCGGGTCCGCCGTCCCGCCCTTGCCCAGCAGCTCCGCACACAGATCCAGCACCACCGCCTCCAGCCGTCCCCGCCGCCGACCGGTCAGCTTCAGCCCGCGCGGCGACTCCACCAGCAGGGCATCCAGCACCCGCAGGAAATCGTGCTGCGCCACGGCCAGCGCCTGCTCCGCCGGCATCAGCCGGTCCTGGATCGCGTGGCCCAATTGCACCCGGGCCTGCTGCCACTCGGCCAGATTGGCGCGCGCCTTCGACAACTGACCCAACAACTGGTTGAACCGCTGGTGCGCCGGGCTCAGCGCCGCACCGTCGGCGTGCTCCGCGCGGAGCAGCTCCCGGGCGGCGCTCTCGGGCGATTCGGCAGCAAACAGGTCGGGGGTACGCATCAGGGCTTCGAGGGCGGACACGGGCCGCGAACTATCGCAGACGGGGCGAGGCGCAGACGCCGAGCAATCGCTGGCCAGAGCCGAGCCTGACCGGCGTCCACCGCACCTGACGAAACCTCGCCGTCCCCGCGCTTACAGTGCCGGCCCCGACCAACCGCGCGATGACCCGCATGGAAGCCAGTCGCCTGAGCACTTTTCTGAGCCAGCTGTGGGCCGAGCCGTGGATGCAGACCGTGGCCGGGCTCGCGCTGCTGGCGGCCGTGGCGTGGCTGGCCGACATCGTCGCGCGGCGGCTGCTGCTGAAGCTGGTGCGGGCGGCGACAACGCGCAGTGCCAATACCTTCGACGACGCCTTGCTGGCCCGCGGGGTGTTCCACTGGATTGCGCATCTGGCGCCGGCGGCGGTGGTGCAGCTGGGCGTGCCGCTGATTCCCGGGCTGCCGCCGGCAGCGGTGACTTCGCTGCGCAATCTGGCGGCGGCGGTGATGGTGGCGCTCGGCGGTCTGGCGCTGACCCGGCTGTTGGCCGCGGTCAACGATCTCTACCAGCAGCGGCCGATCGCGAAGACGCGGCCGCTGAAGGGGTATGTGCAGCTGGGGCAGATCGCGATCTGGATCGTGGCGGCGATCGTGATCCTCGGGCTGCTGATCAACCGCTCGCCGCTGCTGTTGCTGTCCGGTCTCGGCGCGATGACCGCGGTGCTGCTTCTGGTGTTCAAGGACACGGTGCTGTCGCTGGTCGCCAGCGTGCAGATTGCCGCGAACGACATGCTCAGGGTCGGCGACTGGATCGAGATGGCCTCGGCCGGTGCCGACGGCGAGGTCACCGATGTGGCGCTGCACGCGGTCACGGTGCAGAACTGGGACAAGACCATCGTCCGCATCCCGACCTGGAAGCTGGTCGCCGAGAGCTTCAAGAACTGGCGCGGGATGCAGGAGGCCGGCGCTCGGCGGATCAAGCGGGCGCTGCATCTGGACGTGGCGTCGGTGCGCTTTCTGGACGAGGCCGAAGTCGCCGAGTTCGGTCGCTTCCGGCTGCTGGCCGACTACATCGCCGGCAAATGCGTGTCGGTGGCCGAGACCAATGCGGCGCTGGGCAGTGATGCCGAATTGCCGGCCAATCGCCGGCGGCTGACCAACCTCGGCACCTACCGCGCCTACGCCAACGCCTATCTGCGCCAGCATCCGGGCATCCATCCGGGCCTGACCGTGATGGTTCGCCAGCTGGCGCCGACGCCGGCCGGGCTGCCGCTGGAGCTGTATTGCTTCACCGCCACCACGGTGTGGGCCGAGCACGAAGGCATCGCCAGCGATCTGTTCGACCACCTCTATGCGATGCTGCCGGCCTTCGGCCTGCGCGCCTTCCAGCCGCCGACCGGCCACGATCTGCGCGAAGGCGTCGCGGCGCTGGTGGCGCAGCGGCCGGGGCTGATGTCGCCACCGCCGGTGGATTGAACCGCCTTTCCCGGGAACGCCGGCGTTCCCGAGCCGACGCGGACGTCGGCGCTCCCGGCAGTCGTGGACAAAGGCTTGACCCGCGTCAACCGGGTGCTCTGCTAGGGTCGATCGCGACTCGGGAGACAGGACGGAAATGACGATGCGCGGGACAGGGCTGCGGGTGCTGGTGGCGGCGGTGGCGATGGGACTGGCCGGCGCGCTGCCGGCGGCCGAGCTGATCCGCGTCGAGGGAGACGTGAGTGCGCTGCCCGAGGGGCTGCGGGTCGTCGAGCGCTATCCCGGGTTCTTGCTCGCCGAGGGCGATGCGGCGGCGCTGGCCAGCCTGCGCGCCGCCGGCGTCGAGGCGCAGCCGCTGGCCTACGGCTACCGGCTGGCGCTGCCGAATGCCGAGGCCGCGCGGGATCCGCAGCAGGTCGCGCCGTGGTCGCGCTTCGATCGCTCGGTGCAACCGGCGAACGAGCTGGCGTTGGTGCAGTTCCGCGGGCCGACGCAGCCCGAGTGGCTGGAGGGCCTGCGCGCGGCCGGTGTCGAGGTCGTGCAGTACCTGCACCCGTACACCTATCTGGTCTGGAATCGCGGGGGTTTGTCGACGCACGCCGCCGAGGCCGAGGAAATCCGCTGGCTGGGCGAGTGGCCCGCGGCCTCGCGGCTGTCGCTGTGGGATGCCGAACTGGGCCGCAGTACCGCCGCCGTCACGCTGCGCGTGCTGGCCTTTGCCGGCGCGGGCCTTGATGCCGAGCAGCTCGCCACGGTCGGCGCGACGCTGAAGGACCGCGCCGGGGTCGGCGGGCGGGTCGAGGAACTGCTGGTCGAGCTGCCCGGCACGCAGGCCGAGGCGCTGGCCGGACTGGCCGGCGTGATCAGCGTGCAGGACCTGCCGCAGGACGGCGGCACCCGCGGCGAGCTGAGCAACCAGCAGTTCGTCGGCAACGTCGGCGCCGACCAGCTGCCGCTGCCGAACTATCCGGCCTGGCTGGCGCAGGTCGGCCTCGATGGCAGCGGCATCCGGATGGCCAACGTCGACTCTGGCGTCGATGACGCGCATCCGGCGCTGGTCAACCGGATGCGGCCCTGCACCGGCACCACCTGCGGCGGCACCGGCAGCAGCCACGGCACCCACACCGCCGGAATCATGGCCGGCGACGGCGGCAGCAATGTCCGTGATGCCGCGGGCTTCCTGCGCGGCCTCGGCGTCGCGCCGGCGGCCGAGCTGGTCGAGCAGCGCTACAGCCCGTTCTTCCAGCAGGCCGGCGGGATGTTGCTCTTGATGCGCGAATCGGCCGCCAACGGCGCCTATCTGTCCGGCAACAGCTGGGGCCCGGCCGCCTCCCCGCGCGGCTACGACGCCAACACCCGCCAGGTCGACGTCGGCACCCGCGACACCGACCCGGACGCTCCGGGCGATCAGTCGCTGCTGTACGTGCTGTCGATCATGAACGGCAATGGCGGCACCAGCACCCAAGGCACGCCGGACGAGGCCAAGAACGTGCTGACCGTCGGTTCGACCAACTCGCAGGCCAGCAGCGGCGCGGCGCTGACCAGCTGGCGCAGCCTGTCGTCCAACAGCGGCCACGGCCCGGCGCTGGACGGTCGGCTGATCCCGCACGTGGTGGCGCCCGGCTGCCGCGTCGACTCGACCACGCCAAGCGGCGCGCACGGTCTGCAGTGCGGCACCAGCATGGCCTCGCCGCACGTCGCCGGCGCCATGGGCCTGTTCGCGCAGGCCTACCGGCAGCGCGCCGGCGTGCTGCCGAGCCCCGCGCTGGCCAAGGCCTACGCGGTCGCCAGCACCGTCGATCTGTTCGGCGGCACCGATGCCAATGGCGGGGCGCTGACCCGCCGGCCGAATCCGCGGCAGGGCTGGGGCGCACTGCGCGGCGGCGTGATGACCGGCCAGCTGCCCGGCACGATCTTCGTCGAGCAGGCCGCGCCCTTCACCGCCACCGGTGACCGCTGGCAGCGCGACTTCCAGCCGCGCGTCGCCGGCGAGCCGGTCAAGCTGGTGCTGACCTGGACCGATGCCCCCGGCCCCGGCACCTGCAACAGCAGCACCTGCACCACCCCGTCCTGGAACAACGACCTCGACCTGGTGGTGACCGCCGGTGACAGCACCTGGCGCGGCAACGTGTTCGGCGCCGACGGCTTTTCGACCACCGGCGGCAACGCCGACGAGCGCAACAACCTCGAAGCCGTGATGCTGCCGGCCGGCACGCCCACCGGTCGCTTCACTGTGCAGGTCCTCGCCCGCAACCTGACCTCCGACGCCTTGCCAAACAGCGCCGGCGCCATCGAGCAGGACTTCGCGCTGGTCTGCGTCAACTGCCGCGGCGCGGCGGAGCTGTTCGAGGACGGCTTCGAGCGCTGAGGGTGGTGGCGAGCGCCGCGGGGATCAGGTCTGCCGGAATGACGTTCCGCGGACCTCACGATTCGTGATCGCGAGCCGGGGTTTCCGATGGGAAACGCGCACGGATCATGATAGTTGCCGCTATCTCCAAGTCCTCGTCACTGCGAGCGCAGCGAAGCAGTCTCCGCGTTGATCACCGCGCTGTGCGTGTGCACGGTATCGATCAGCACGTTCAACTGCTCCGGCTATCGTGAAATCGGAGATCGCTTCCCGCCGCGCTACGCTCGCGGTCGCGATGACGAATCGTGAGGTCTGCCTCCAAGACCGAATTCTCCAAGATCAATGAAATCAGCTACTTGGAAACTCGTCATTGCGAGCCGAAGGCGAAGCAATCCAGCCGCTTCGTCTTCGCCCGTCACCCGACTCGAGTGCGCCTTGAATCGGCCCCTTCGATCCGCTCCCGGGCACCGCGCCGACGCCGGCGCGGTGCCGTAAACCCGCCAACCCTCAGCGCAATGGCGCGGCCGGATCACCGAACAGGGTGATCGAGTACGCCGCTTCGCTGAACTCCGGTGCCTGCCGCAGCAACTCGCGCTTTGCCTCCATCAGCGCCTCGCCCGTGGTGCGGATCTGCAGCGGCGAGTCGTCGCGGATGCGGCCGTCTTCGACCAGGTCGAAGAAGCGCGTGCCCAGCGCCAGATGGCTGGCGTCGTCGGCCAGACTGGTCGAGCCGATCACCGCGGCGGCGAGGCGATTCGAGCGCAGCATCAGGGCGTGGGCCATGGTGTCCTGCGTGGGCAGCACGAAGTAGTTGTTCCAGCACCCCCACTGGCTGACGATGGCCGGCGTGCCGCTGCGGGTGATGGTGGCCAGCTGACTGGTGTCGAGCAGGTTGTCGAAGGCCCAGCGATTCGGGCTGGAGTGGCCGAGGTAGTTGATCCAGTCCGCTCCGCCGGCCAGTGCCGCGCTGGCCTGGCTGCGTGCCGCGCTGGTGCCGATTTCATCGGCCAGCGCGAAGCCGGTGTCCTGGCCCTGGCGCAGATAGCTCAACAGGCTGCGGCTGTGGATGGCGAACTGCTCGCTGCCGCTGGAGCGGCCGGCGACCGCCACGGTACGTCGGCTGATCTGGTTGCCGCGACTGACGATGCTGTCCACCGCCAGTCGCAGTTCAGCCACGCTGCGCGCCGGGATTCGGCCGATCGCCCGTTCCGGCAGGCCGTCGCGATTCTGGTCCACGTACAGATGGTCGGTCGGCGCAAAGCGCACGACGGCATCCGCGCCGCGGTACCAGGTCGGCACGAAGCTCTGCGAGCCGATCCCCAGATAGTCGTGGTAGTCGTAGCTGTCGCCGCCCACCAGCAGCACGAACCGCGGATTGATCTGCGCGATGGCCTCCTGGATTGCCGCCGGATCGAGGGCATGGTCGCTGTAGGCGGCGTAGATCTGATCGCTGCGCAAGATCCGCACGCTGAGGCCGCGGGCCTGCTGCAGGGCGACCAGCGGGGCCAATTCGCCCTCGAACAGCGGGTGCGTGACGATCAGATAGTCCACCGGGCTGGTGTCGAGGCCGGGGTCCACGCCGGCGCGAGGCAGCAGGGTCTCGATGCGGCTCACCGGGCGCAGGCGCAGCGTGCTGAAGCGCGCGTCGATGGCCTGATCGGCGCTCAGCGTGGCGCGGTGCGGCACCCCGTTGATGTCCGTCCACAGCACCGAGGCACCGTTGACGCCGCGCAACAGCACGCCGTCGGGTGCCGAGGTCTCGAAGCCACTGGCAAACACCGTCTCGCCGCTGCTCACACCTTCCGGCAGCGTCCCCAGATCCAGCGCGCCCTGCACCGCCAGGGTTTCCCGGGCGTAGTCGACCCGGTAGCCGTCCAGCAACACCACGTCGGCGCTGTAGCCGGTGTCACCCGGCACCCGCAGGGTCAGCGTGTTGCTGGCCTGCAGCAGCGCCGCCGGCAACATCACGTCGATGGTTTCCAGGGTCAGACCGTCGAAGCGCCGGGTGGCGATGAGCTGGCCATTCAATTCCAGCACCACCGAATGGTCCGGCGCGTCGCCGGCAAAGTCGGTGCCGCCCCACAGCTGCATGCGCAACCGGGCGGGCGTATCCGCCACCCGGCCGGGCAGGCTGAAGCTGCGGCTCAGGCTGGCCGGGCTGCTGCCGGCGACCATACAGCGACTGCCGCCGTTGACCGACAAACTCGATCAGGCAGCCGGCGCCCAGCGTGGTGCAGGACACGTGCCGCGCCACCGGCTGGCCATCGTCC
>Ga0075154_10000029_pt1 | contig 98781 bp, 83 predicted proteins | sample JI71714BDNA_FD_70965 | JGI IMG/M metagenome (GOLD analysis project Ga0075154, IMG submission 70965) | Wastewater effluent complex algal communities from Wisconsin, to seasonally profile nutrient transformation and Carbon sequestration -... | ecosystem: Engineered > WWTP > Effluent > Algae... | reverse complement strand
GCGGGAGGATGGCAGGAATATGGATTTAAAAACACCGGAAGATGTGATGCTAAAAAAATTTCGCATTACTCATTTATCGGTGGTTTTTGCTACTTTTGTTTCAAATCAAACATTATGTCAATAGAAGTTATTGCCCTTTCAAAAAGTTACGGCACTCAAAAAGCGTTAGATAACATTACTTTTTCGGTACAAAAAGGAGAAATTGTAGGATTTTTGGGGCCAAATGGTGCCGGAAAATCGACGTTGATGAAAATTTTGACGACGTATATTAATGCCGATTCGGGTTCGGCAGCGGTTAATGGTTTTGATGTTTCGACTCAAGAACAGTTGGTTCAAAAGTCGGTGGGCTATTTGCCAGAGCACAATCCGTTGTACTTAGATTTATATGTTAAGGAATATTTGGCGTTTAATGCCGATGTATATAAAGTGGCTAAAAGTAGAATTCAGGAAGTAATTGACTTGACGGGTTTGACGCCTGAAAGTCATAAAAAAATTGGGCAACTCAGTAAAGGTTATCGGCAACGTGTGGGTCTAGCCAATGCGATGCTGCACAATCCAGATGTGCTCATTTTGGACGAACCTACCACAGGTTTAGACCCTAATCAGTTGGTTGAAATTCGGCAGTTAATTAAAAATGTAGGAAAAGACAAAACCGTTTTCTTGTCGACTCACATTATGCAGGAAGTTGAAGCCATTTGTGACAGGGTCATAATTATTGATAAAGGAGTATTGGTAACCGACAAGAAACTCACGCAAATTAAACTCGAAAACGAACAAGTTCTGGAAGTAGAATTTGACCTAAGCATTGACGAAAAACGCATTGCTCAACTACCCAATCTAGTATCTTTTAAAAACACCAAAGGTTCGGTTTGGGAATTGACCTTCGTAGCTGATCAAGACATGCGACCTGTAGTTTTTGACTTTGCACAAGAAAATGGTTTGAAAACGTTGCAGCTGAACCAAAAAAATAAAAATCTAGAAGCTGTGTTTAGAGATGTAACGGGGAGGTAGGGAATCAAACTCAATGTCAATGGCAATTTCAATTTCAATGGCAATCTCAATGGCAAACCTGAAACGAAATCAATTTTGTGTTTTTTTAAGTTAGATTTTTAGAAAAACACTAAAATTTATAATTTTCATATTCATACCCCTTATTTTTTTAGGGTCAAACTATTTTTATTTATTTAATTTATTATTTTTGCCCTTAAAATTTATAGGGTTAAATAAATAGTTATGAAAATAGAGAAAAGATGGATTGTTTCGTTTACACTACTGTGTATTTTGAGTATTGCTGCACTATTTTGGTCGCCTGCCACTGATGTACATCCAGCCATGATTGAAGAAAGTGCCATCAACACTGCCGATGTAGCTTGGCTACTTACCTCCTCTTGTTTGGTTTTACTCATGACGCCGGGTTTATCTTTTTTTTACGGCGGTATGGTCGGCAAGAAAAACGTAATCTCTACTATGCTACAAAGCTTTATTTGCCTTGGTGTGGTAAGTTTAATTTGGGTAACCGTCGGATTCAGTCTCGCTTTTGGCACATCAATGGGTTTTACTATCGGCGATACCTACTATGGCATTATCGGTAATCCGTTCGAATTTGCCTTTTTTGACCACGTTGGTGCACGACCACACGAAAAGTTGGCTTCATCAGTGCCGTTTATTTTATTTGCCTTGTTCCAAATGAAGTTTGCCGTCATTACTCCCGCCATCATCACCGGCTCTTTTGCCGAAAGGGTTCGGTTTATTGCCTATTTGCTTTTCGTGTGTTTGTTTACCCTTTTTATCTACACACCACTCTGCCACATGGTTTGGCATCCTAATGGTATGTTAGGAAGCGTTTTTGGGGTTAAAGATTTTGCCGGAGGAACCGTAGTACACATGAGTGCTGGTTTTGCAGCTTTGGCAGGCGTTTTATCATTAGGCAAACGAACCAATAGCGAACATATTCCTACCAACATTCCATTTGTACTTTTAGGAACAGGCATGCTTTGGTTTGGCTGGTTCGGCTTTAATGCCGGGTCCGCTCTCGCCGCCAACAGTACCGCTGCCTTAGCATTTGCCACCACTACCATCGCCTCTGCAGCAGCCATGATGACATGGGTGTTTTTTGACCGCGTAAACGGCCGAAAAGTTTCTGCACTTGGCGCTTGTATTGGTGCCGTTGTTGGTTTAGTAGCCATTACTCCAGCAGCCGGATTCATCACTATTCCGCAGAGTATCTTCTTTGGTTTTAGTGCTGCTATTGTGTCCAACATGGCTTTAAATTGGAAAAAACTAAAGGAAATAGATGATACACTCGACGTTTTTGCCTGTCATGGTGTAGGCGGTATTATGGGAATGATTCTCACGGCAATTTTTGCACAAGGCGAAAATGCAAGTTTGATGCATGGCGGTTGGAATGTGTTTATGCACCACATGGCAGCTCTAGTTTTAGTAGCTTGTTTTACCTTCTTTGCCGCTATCGCATTGTTCCGAATCACCAATGCAATCATCCCAATTCGGGTTTCAGAAGAAGCCGAGTTACTCGGACTCGATTTATCCCAACACGACGAAAGTTTGTAAAAACTTCCTTTTTCTTTTTTTGGGCGTGCCCCACACTGCCTTTTTAGTGCCGCCTTTAGTGGTCGGCACTAAAAAGGCAGTGTAGGTCAGGCTTCCGTTCCCGCTTCCTGATTATTGCTTCGTTCCTTGCAATAATCAGGAGAGCTCCACTCAAGCCTTCACGCAACCTGAAGCAGAAAATATCCGTTTTTTAAAGTCCAATTAAAAAACTTCCTTGGCAATTTCTCTAATATTCTCTGCCTTACCCATCGAATAATAATGCAAAACTGGAATTCCTGCTGCAATTAGTTCTTTACTTTGAGTCGTACACCACTCAATTCCAATTTGCTTTACTGCCTCTGGCGTAGCAGCCCGAACGACCTCCATAATCAAATCATCAGGCAAATCAACGTTAAAACGATGCGGAATCAAATTGAGTTGCTTCTTGGATGCAATAGGTTTTAATCCCGGAATAATAGGTACCGTGATTCCTTCTTTTCTGCATTTAGCCACAAAATCAAAAAATTTTTGATTATCAAAAAACATTTGCGTGATAATGTACGACGCTCCATTTTTAATCTTCTGTTTCAAAAAATGAATGTCGCTGTCTAAACTTGGCGCTTCTAAATGCTTTTCGGGATAACCGGCCACGCCAATACAAAAATCAGTGGCACACGAATTTTGGAGTTCTTCGTCCAAGTAAATACCCTTGTTCAGATTAGCAATTTGCGTTACCAATTCACTAGCATAACGGTTACCGTCTTTTTCTGGTTTAAAATATGTTTCGCTTTTTACGGCATCACCCCTAAGAGCTACCACATTTTCAATACCTAAAAAATCCATATCAATCAGGAAATTCTCAGTGTCTTCTTTCGAAAAACCACCACATAAAATATGTGGTATAGCATCCACTTGATATTTATTCTGAATCGCGGCACAAATACCCACTGTTCCTGGACGCTTTTTTACAATTCGTTTTTGTAGCAAACCATTGGGTAATTCTTTGTATTCATACTCCTCCCGATGATACGTTACATCTATAAACGGCGGTTTAAATTCAATCAACGGATCAATACTATCAAAAATAGATTGAATATTTTGTCCTTTTAAAGGAGGTAAAATTTCAAACGAAAATAATGGTTTTCCGTTGGCTTGTTCGATATGTTCTGTTACTTTCATTGTCCGCCCCCGTCCCCTCCGAAGGAGGGGTGCCTGAAGTGGGTAATCAGGTTTTTACTTTTTTTTTTATTTTGTTTTTCCTGTTTCAAGTTCAAGTTTTTAGAGCAACCTGAAACTTCAAACTTGAAACTTTTATTCTGAAATAGATGGTGCTAACCATTTCATAGCTATTTCGGTCGAAATACCGCGTCTCTTGGCGTAATCTTTTACTTGATCTTCTTTTATTTTTCCGAGTCCGAAATACTTGCTTTCGGGATGTGCAAAATAATAGCCCGATACGGAAGAGGCAGGCCACATAGCCATACTTTCAGTAAGCTTGACACCAATTTGATTTTCTACATCTAGTATTTTAAAAATGGTGGGTTTTTCTAAATGGTCAGGACAAGCAGGATAGCCTGGAGCGGGTCGGATGCCTTTGTACACTTCTTTAATTAACTCTTGGTTATTCAAATTCTCATCTGACGCATAACCCCAAATTTCCTTTCGTACTTTTAAATGTAGATATTCTGCAAAAGCTTCAGCCAGTCGGTCGGCCAAGGCTTTGACCATGATGGAGCTATAATCGTCCAAGTTTTTTTCAAATTCGGTGGCTTTTTCATCTACACCAAAACCCGTAGTGACACAAAAACAACCTATGTAATCTTGTTTTCCTGATTCTAGCGGAGCGATGTAATCGGCCAGGGCTTTGTTTGGAGCTCCTGCGGTTTTTATACTTTGTTGGCGTAATGTTAAAAAAGTAGTAGCCCCCTTCACTCCCGAAGAGGAGCCTTGTACCTCAATATCATCATCATTGACCGTATTAGCAGGAAAAATACCTAGCACGCCTTTTGCCTCAAGCCAATTCTCGTTTACGATTTGTGCCAACATTCTTTGTGCATCGGCAAATAAATTAGTAGCCTCTACTCCTACTATTTCATCAGAAAGTAGGGCGGGATATTTGCCAAACAATTGCCAAGAGTGAAAAAAGGGAGTCCAATCAATAAATTCAGCCAATTCAGCAATCGGAACTTGTAGTGTTTTAGTACCTACAAAATTTGGCTTCTTCGGTGTGAAATTTTGCCAATCTAACTTTAATTTATTTTTTCTTGCATTTTCAATACTCAAGAAATCTTTTTCTTTCGAGCGGTTAAGATACGCTTGTCGAAGCTCATTATATTCTTCTCGAACAGCACTAGTAAACGCTTCTTTGGTTTCGTTTTGCAATAAGTTACTTGCCACCGTTACCGCACGTGAAGCATCATTAACATGCACCACTGTAGCCTTGTATTCGGGTGCAATTTTTACCGCAGTATGTGCTCTAGAAGTGGTAGCACCTCCTATCATTATCGGAATTTGGAGGTTACGCTTGTCCATTTCTTTGGCCAAATACACCATTTCGTCGAGTGATGGCGTGATAAGACCACTCAACCCAATGATGTCTACATTTTCTCGAATAGCTGTTTCTATGACTTTTTCGGGCGGAACCATTACGCCTAAATCAATGATTTCAAAATTATTACAAGCCAAAACTACAGCTACAATATTTTTTCCAATATCGTGTACGTCTCCTTTAACAGTTGCCATTAAAACACGACCCGCCGACGACGAAGTCGTCGAGTCTTTCTCAAGTTCAATGTAAGGAAGTAAATACGCCACGGCTTTCTTCATGACCCGGGCCGACTTTACAACTTGAGGCAAAAACATTTTGCCGCTGCCGAATAAATCACCTACTACATTCATTCCGGCCATCAGGTTTACCTCGATGACTTCTATGGCTTTCGATGCATTTTTTCGTGCTTCTTCAACATCAATTTCTATAAATTCGTCGATTCCTTTTACTAAGGAGTGTGTTAAACGTTCTTGAATGGTGCCGTCTCTCCAGGCCTCACCCCTCGACCCTCTCCGAAGGATAGGAGCGTTAGAGTCGTCTTTGAATGTTTCGGCTAAATCGAGTAGTCGCTCAGTGGCGTCTTCTCTTCTATTCAATAAAACATCTTCTACGTGTTCGAGTAAAACAGGGTCAATTTCATCATAAATTTCGAGCATTTCAGGATTTACAATTCCCATGGTCATTCCGTTTTGAATGGCATGGTATAAAAACGCCGAATGCATGGCTTCTCTGACTTTATCATTTCCTCTGAAAGAGAAAGAAACATTACTCACGCCGCCGGAAATATTGGCGAAAGGTAGATTTTCTCGAATCCATTTAGTGGCACGAAAAAAATCGAGTGCATTTAATTTATGCTCTTCCATGCCAGTGGCTACCGGAAAAATATTAGGGTCAAAAATGATATCTTGGGGTGGAAATTTAACCTCGTTTACAAGAATGTCATAACTCCGCTGGCAGATTTCGATTCGGCGTTGGTAGGTATCGGCTTGGCCATTTTCATCAAAAGCCATAACAATTACAGCAGCTCCATATCGTTTAATCAACTTGGCTTGGCGTATAAATGTTGCTTCGCCTTCTTTAAGTGAAATTGAATTTACAACACCTTTTCCTTGAATCACTTTTAATCCCGCTTCGATAATTTCCCACTTCGAACTGTCAATCATCACAGGAACTCGAGCAATATCAGGTTCGGCAGCCATCAGGTTCAGAAATTTTGTCATGGCAAAAACGCCATCTAACATTCCTTCGTCCATATTGACATCAATGATTTGAGCACCGCCTTGTACTTGATTTCTGGCAATATCTAAAGCCTCTTCGTATTTTTCTGCTTGAATAAGCCGCAGAAATTTTCGTGAACCTGTTACGTTAGTTCGCTCTCCTACGTTTACAAAAACAGAGGTTTCGGTAATCAAAAGCGGTTCGAGACCTGAGAGTTGTAAATTGATTTTATTGGTTCTTGACATTACTTTTATAATTTATTGCATGGACAGGTCGCGACTATTTTTTGTAATTAATTGCATGGACAATTCACGACTTGTCCTTACGGGTTTATTGCATGGACAAGTCACGACTTGTCCCTACGGGACGACGTGGTTTAAATTGGGATGCAATTTCTGCAATTAATTTAACATGTTCAGGAGTTGTACCACAGCATCCACCGATGATATTAATGAGATTATCTTGTAAATATTCTTTAATCAGGGCTTGCATTTCTTGGGGCGTTTGGTCATATTCTCCAAAGGCGTTGGGTAATCCGGCATTGGGATGTGCCGATATATTGAGTTGGGTGTTGTATGCCAGTCGCTGGAGATAGGGTTTGAGCTGGTCGGCTCCGAGGGCACAATTAAATCCGACACTCAATATATCAAAATGCTGGATGGAAATTAAAAAAGCTTCAACGGTTTGTCCTGAAAGTGTTCGGCCTGAGGCATCAGTAATTGTACCCGATACCATAACGGGAATATCAGACTGTCGTTCTTCCTTTACCTCTTCAATAGCAAAAAGTGCTGCCTTGGCATTTAGCGTGTCAAAAATAGTTTCTACAAGTAGCAAATCGCAGCCGCCATCAAGTAGGGCTTCTACTTGCTGTTTATACGCGATTCGCAAATCGTCAAAGGTAACGGCACGAAATCCGGGGTCGTTTACATCGGGCGACATGGATGCTGTGCGGTTTGTGGGTCCGATAGAACCGGCTACAAAACGGGTTTTATCTTTAAACTCGTTGGCAACTTCGCGGGCTATTTTTGCCGATTGAAAATTGAGTTCGTAAACAAAATCTTCTAAATGATAATCAGCCATTCCGATGGTGGTTCCAGAGAACGTGTTGGTTTCTACAATGTCGGCTCCGGCTTGGAAATATTTTCTGTGTACTTCTTTTACGGCTTCGGGCTGCGTGATGGAAAGCAAATCGTTGTTTCCTTTTAAGGAATGTGGAAAATCTTTGAAGCGCGAGCCTCGAAAGTCTCTTTCGGAGAAATTATACCGTTGTAGCATGGTTCCCATGGCGCCATCGAGCACGAGGATTCTTTCTTTTATGGCTTTTTTTAGCTCGCTTGTCCTAGGAGGATAAACTTGCATAGTGTGGTTAGATTCCGTTGACATATTTTATTGCTCTACGATTGACAAATGGTTCTTTGGAGCACTGACCCCTAGCCCCGATAGCAGTGGAAAGCCTTTTGAAGGATTGTTGCATTTTTTCTTGGCAAAAAAGAGCGACCAACGGAAGCTCCTTTTTTGACTTAGAAAAAAGCAACAAGACAAAAAAGCTTGTAACGGATAGCGGGATTAGCTTCTGAAAAAAAATCATCAAGAATGGAGAGGAAAATAACGGGTTATCTGCTTCTTTATTGATATGTTGAAACAAATTCAATATAAAGAATAGAATGTAGCACCTTTCGGCCGTGGCGGAGGTTGCTAAGGTTTCGCAGGGTCTAGTCCCTCCACCTTTCGTGATAACAATCAGTACATTTAAGAACGCGGCAAAGATAGCGGTATTTTTTTAAAACGGAAATATTTTCGGTTTTTTATCAATTATTTTATAAAATACGAAATTTAATCTATAAATTTATATTTTAGTAGATTATTATTCTGTTTAAATAAGCTTGTTATTTATAATTTTTGATGGAAATGCAAAAATAATGGTATAAAAAAAAGCTCCTGATTTCTCAGAAGCTTTGTGCATGTTTAGGCTTACGATTATCGTTTAACAAACTTGCTTATGCCGGCACCTTCGGTGGTAGTTACTTTTAAAAAGTAAACTCCTGAAGACAAGTCTGCCACATTGATAGCTTCTACGGCGGCGTTCACTTGTTTTACTACTCGACCATTGATGTCTGTAATTGAGGTACTTGTGATTTCTAAACCGTTAAGATTAGCAATATTCACTACGTCGGCTACTGGGTTAGGATATACAGCGAAGTTGTTTTTGGCAAAAGATTCTGTGCTAAGCGGACGATCTACGGAAAAAGAGTCCAATCCGATTAAGTCGGAATTGTTTCCGGAAGGACCGCCATCTGTAACAAAATATCTAAAACCGAATTTAACGGCAGTTGATCCTGTTAAACCAGAAACGGTGTAACTGTATTGTGTCCACACTTTAGGAAAAACAAAATTACCAGCCAAAGTTGGATTGACGGTAACACCTGACACTAAAAAGGAGCCTACGTTTGTGGCGCTCGATGGCAATACCGTTGGCGTAGCAGAACTCATTCTTAACTCCAATCGGTCTGGATAATCTTGTGTTCCGTCTGTGCCTTTTCTGGCATAAAATGTTACAATGTCGCCATTTTGAACGGTGATATCGGGTGTAATTAACCAGTTACTAATTGTTCCGGCACCCGTTGTACTGTTAAAATTAACCAACATAAAAGAGTTGGCACCTCCGGCTTGTCCTACTGGCACAGTTGTAGTATTACCGCTTCCAAATACTGGATTTGATAAAGGTACTGTATACGTTGACTTACTCCAAACGGATGCCCCAAGTGGTGAACTTTGGTTAGAAAAAACCCATCCGGCGGTGGTCATTGCTGTGGGAGTTGCATCGAAGCCGTAAGAAAATTGATTTTGAGCGACTCCGATAAAAGGAATCATCAATAGAGAAAGTAAAATTCTTTTCATAAGTATTTGTTTTAAAATTAGTTAGGCTAAAGTAAAACAAATAGTTGATTCAAAAGCACTAGATTTTGCCAATTAACACATATTTTGAGAATTTTAACGTTCAAAAAAACTAAAATTGTTTAAAATTCTTTAGTACATTTGCACCCGAAAACTGGAGAGGAAAAATTTGACTGATTGCAACCTCATTAAAAAAATGCTAAAGCAGAACTACTCCTTTAGTCTTTTCTCTGCATCATCTTTTTTATTTCTCTATAAATTTAAATCTATTTATGGCTTATTTATTTACCTCAGAATCTGTTAGCGAGGGTCATCCTGACAAGATTGCAGATCAAATTTCAGATGCATTGATTGATAATTTTTTGGCTTTTGACCCGAATTCAAAAGTGGCTTGCGAAACATTAGTAACTACAGGTCAAGTAATTTTGGCGGGAGAAGTAAAATCAAAAACGTATTTGGACGTGCAAGAAATTGCACGAGAAGTGATTCGGAAAATTGGTTACAATAAAAGTGAATATATGTTTGATGCCAATTCATGTGGTATACTTTCGGCTATTCACGAACAATCAGGCGACATCAATCAAGGGGTTGACCGACAAAATCCGGAAGATCAAGGAGCTGGAGACCAAGGAATGATGTTTGGTTATGCCACAAACGAAACCGAAGATTACATGCCTTTGGCATTGGATTTATCACACAAACTTTTGCAAGAATTAGCGGCAATGCGTCGTGAAAATAGTGAAATTACCTATTTACGTCCGGATGCAAAATCTCAGGTTACTTTAGAATACGATGACAACAATAAACCTGTGCGAATTGATGCTATTGTAATTTCTACGCAGCACGATGATTTTGACGAAGAGGCGAAAATGTTGGCAAAAATCAAAAAAGATATTATTGAATTATTGATTCCGAGGGTTATTAAAAATAATCCGCAGTATGCTCATTTATTTAATGATAAAATCGAATACCATATTAATCCTACCGGTAAGTTTGTAATTGGCGGACCCCACGGCGATACGGGATTGACTGGAAGAAAAATTATTGTAGATACGTATGGCGGAAAAGGAGCTCACGGAGGCGGTGCTTTTTCGGGTAAAGACCCAAGTAAAGTAGACCGATCTGCGGCTTATGCTACACGTCATATTGCTAAAAATTTAGTAGCGGCCGGTGTTGCAGATGAAATTTTGGTACAAGTTTCTTATGCTATTGGAGTTGCAAAACCAATGGGAATTTACATCAACACCTATGGCACGTCTAAATTAACGCTTACTGATGGGCAAATTGCCAAAAAAGTAGAAGAATTGTTCGACATGCGACCTTATTTTATCGAACAACGATTGAAATTGAGAAACCCAATTTACAGCGAAACGGCAGCTTACGGCCACATGGGACGAAAGTCTCAAACCATTACCAAAACATTTACGAATCCGTATGGAGACGAAAAAACGGTTACGGTTGAGTTATTTACGTGGGAAAAATTAGATTTTGTAGATAAGGTAAAAGTAGCTTTTGGACTTTAATTTTGTTTCAAGTTTAATGTTTCAAGTTCAATTGGAATACATCAAAAAAAAATCGGAACGTAAATGTTCCGATTTTTTTGTTTTTATTTTTTCTTACAGCAATCGTCTAGTTTTTCGTAGGCATCTAGATTGGCCTTCAGTTCATCAGCATCATACCCTAAATTGGTTATTGCTGTTTTGATTTCTGCCAATGATGTTTTTTTAGCGTTGTAAAAAACCGTTAATGTCATGGCTTCTTCATCTAGTTGATACATTTTTAGGCCTTTGATTTTGTATAAATTATCTTGGAAACTTTTACCACACGTTTCACAGGCTTTGCAATGATCACAGTGGATGGTGGTTTGGATTACTGCTTTTTCGTTTTTGCTGTTTTGAGCATAAAAACTAAAGGTTAAAAGCAAAAATAGAATTACGAATGCCGTATTTTTCATCGTTACATTATTTTATAAGGTCAAATATAGCTATTTTTAATTACAGTTCAACGGCTTAGTTTTCTATTGAAAAAATTGATAAAGTGTTACTACAAGCCAAATCAGCAGTAATATAAAAAACACGTAATACCTTTTGACCACAAAAGTACCGTTTTGTTTTTCTAAGTACATTCTGAAAAAAAACGAACCAATAGCAACGATAGCCAACAAGGTGGTAGCCACGATAATTGCTAGGGATTCTGATTTAAAAAATTTTCTCAAAATGAGTATCAACACCACACAAAACAAAGGAACTAATGCGATTTGCTTTTCTATTTTTTGGGTATCCATTTGCTTTACAAGTTATATTTCAAAGTAAACATAATGTATCTCGGTTGAACGGTAAATTGCGAATCGCTCGTGGCAAATTGCGAAAAATTACTGTCACGTAAGATTTGCGTATTCAAAATATTGGTTGCCGAAAGTTTATATTCCCATTTACTGTCTTTTGTTTTTTGATAAACCAAACTTGCCGATAGAAAATCGTACTCGTTCTCAGTTGTTTTGTCCTTATTGTAAAAGTGAAAATATTCATATTCAGACACAAAAGAAAAACTTTTCAGGAAAAAATAATCCAGTTTAATCGTTGGACTATCGGTAAAGAAGGTGTCATTTGGGGCTCGATTTACTGTATATCTGTAACCTAACTCAATATTGGGCATCTTTTTAAAATTAGTTGAAGCTCTCAAATTATAATTTTGACTAAACTGTTCGTTTGTGACAAAAATATCTTGAAAAGTGTTTCTGTCCACTAAAATGTTATTGAATTTCGACCAATTTAAATTAACGTTTATTGAAGCTTTATAATACTTTAAAAATCCTCGACCATAAAGTAATCTTCCCGAGATTGCTTCATCCGCAAATGGCGAATTAAAAATTGTAGAAACTTGATTGACATTATCAAATAAAGCTCTTGTTTTTAAAGCTTCAGCCGTCCTGTTATAGCTTATGTTGGCACTTATATTCTCAAAGTTAAACATGTTGTATTTAAAATAGCCCAAAGTATGCGTTTGTTGAATGGCGTTTTCAAGCGTTCTATTTCCTGCTGACAAACTGTTGAAGTTATTCAAAACAAACCCTTCGGCTAAATTATTAATATCCGAAAAGTTATTGTTCAATGAAAAATTATACGTCAAGGTTTCCGATTTTTTGATTTGATAAATCGCCAAAAAATCTGGTAATACTCGAGTGAAATTTAATTTGAAATTAGTTCCCAACTGTTCGTTATCAAGCATATAATGATGCACACTGATTCCGGGTGTAAACGTAAATTTTCCGGTCAAGATTTTGTAATGCAATCCCAAGAAAACGTCATTAAATCGATAGGTCACGTTATTTGTGTTCTCTGGATTATCTAAATTGTTTACCGTTTCGTTATCCAAAATCTGGAAAATTCTGGAGTTAAAGGTTTGATAAGAAGACGTATTTCCGAGGGTTAGATTGATGTTACTTTTTGGCGTAAGCAAATAATAATAATCTAATTTCGAATCGAGTTTATTGGTTTTCACAAAACGCTCCTGATTGATATCGTTTCTATTTTGGCCGGTTAAAAACCCGTTTAACGCAAAGGGTAACGTCTGTAAATTGGCATTATAAAATGGATCTTCTTCTTGATACAAATGTTGGGTTTCAAAAGCAAAGATATGCTTGTCTGTTGGTGTATAATAAAAGCTCAAGTTCTGGTTGATAGTAACAGGGTCTTGGTTTCCATTGGTAAAAATATCCTCTGAAGTTTCGTTCAAATTTTCGTCTATCACTTGTCTAAAAAGAGAGCTGTTATCGTCTTGTTTTGAAAACCGACTCAAAACATCATAATCCATTTGAAATTTTTCATTTGGTTTGAATTGAGCACTTAATTTCACCAAACCTAAGGTGCTGTTTTGTTCGGCAAGTTGGTTACTGTTTTGTGTAGAAGCCACCTCGGTACTATTGGGTCGTAAGAAATTGGTATTGGTAATCGTTTCTGTTTCCGTTCTCGATTGTGATAGAATTCCGAAACCACTAAACGTCCATTTTTTATTGGGGTTAAAAGAGAAATTGGCAGCATTAAACTTGGTGTCAATTTCTTTGGCTCGGTTGTTTCGCAAAAGCGGAATGCCTAAATTATTGCTCGAAACATTAAAACTCGACCCTCCTTTGGCCATCATGTTTCGAAAACCACCCGTAAATTTAAAATAATCTTGAACGGTTAATGGCAATTCACCAATATTATTGTAATTTGAAATTAAGTTGATGCTGTATTTCGGACTGTAATAAAACAGTTTCGGATTGGTTACAAATCGGTTCAAGTCATTCTTATCGTCTACTCCTCCTCCAGCATTGACATCGCCAAACCAAAAGTTTTTCTTCCCGCTTTTAAGTTTGATGTTCATGGCTAGATTATCTTGGTTGTTTTCTACGCCTTTTAAAATCGAATTTTCGTTGTAGTTTCTCAGCACTTGAACCTTATCTATCGCGTCTGCGGGAATGTTTTTCACTCCTAATTTCGTATCGCCATCAAAAAAGTCTTTACCGTCAATCATCAATTTTTGTACTTTTTTGCCTTCTACTTCCACTTCGCCATCAGCATTCACTTCCACACCGGGAAGTTTTTTCAAAACATCTTCTAGCTTTCTTTCCGTTCCGGTAGTAAACGAGTCGGCGTTGTAAACAATGGTATCGCCTTTGATAGAAACAGGCATTTCGCGCACAATTTCTACCCCTTCTAATTCTACCCCTTCCGATAATACGATGGTCTTGGTAGCATTCTCAGCGGTGGTTTTAAAAACTTCTTCAAAAGGAGAATAACCAATAAAACTCACCTTTATCAAATACGAAGTATTCGGCTTTAATGACAGTTGAAATTTACCTTTATCATTTGTAATCGAATACCCGTCCATGGCTTTGGTTTCTTGATTAATCGCCATAACATTGGCCATTTCGAGTCCGATTTTGGTATTATCCATCACTACACCTTCCAGTTTGATGGTTTGCGATTGGGCTGTGAAAACCCCTAAAAAAAGTACGATAAATAGAAAAATTTTGTTCATTTTAAGTTGTTCATCAAAAATTAATTGCTTTCAAACTATACTTTTACACCTCAACAATGCACTATCACAGTGCAGTTTGAGTTGCATGCACGTTAGACTCTCGTTTTATACTTTTGTTACTCGAGTACCTCAATTAATTTTGAAAACTTTGAATAATAAGGCCATCTTCATCTTTCATACTATCGGTTTTCTTTTTTTCTATTCGGTTAAATTCTTTTTGCGAAACCTTATCGCCAACATTTGGCCTCTTGATTTTGAGTTTTTCCTTACTGTTCAGTACAACTTTTGAACACAAAATAATCAAATTATCTTCATTAATTTCTAAAATCAGCCCCGGTAAACCCCAATAATTACTTGGTCCAAAAGAGACCGGAATTTCGGGCGTATACCAAGCCACCACCACTTTATCTTTAGGTTCATCCATTTTAAAAAGAGCAGGCTTTTTCTCCTCTTTTTTCAAAAACTCTTTGTACGCTTCCTTCTGAGCTTCGGTAACCGGAATCACTAATTCCGCTTTCATGCAAGTATAATCGCCAATTTTTTTGGTCTCGTTCGTCATGCGCCATTGCGGTTGCACAAGCGGCTCCTCGATTAAAAATTCTTTTCCAAAAATTTCGGCCTCTTCTAGCGTAATTTTCTCCTTGGCATTGATGTATTTTTTTCCATCGCCCGACATTTTAATCGAAATACTCAATCCATTCGTTGCAGGTTTTTCCAGCACCTCATTTTCCTCATAAACCGCTTCTTGCCTGTTAAAAATCAAGGTGTACGATTTCTCCGAAGCCTTCTTCATCGCTTCCTCAATCGTGGCTTTCAATTCCAGATCCTCCCCCGTTTTTTTATCATCATCAGCAGATTCCATCCGAGCGGATTTAAACATAAATTTGGATACATATTCTGCTCTACCTTGAAAATCTTGTGCCAATAACCGAGTTGACAACATCAAAACCAACATTGTAATTGTAATTCCTACCTTATTCATAACTTTATATAATTAAAAATTAATAATTTTTTTCAGGAGCTTTATCCCGCCAACGCTACAAGTCCCGATGATTGCTTCTTCCGATAGCAATCGGAATCGCAATGACATCGGGAGCTTTCCGCTCATGTCGGGGCTAGCTTCGCCGTCTGAAACCTGAGGCCGAAAATAATCTTTGTGCTCTAACCAAAATTACCGACCTAATAAAACCGCTTACACCTCACTCTTGCAAAGTAAGTCTTTTTTTAACTAGCATTGCGATAATTAAGTTAGCATTTAAAGGCTATCTACTGATTTCTAAAAGCGTTTTTGAAACCACAACTCTCACAAAACCGAACTCTCACACAAGTAATCACGCCTTTATTCTGCCGTGGCAATGCAAATTTAATGATGCAAAATCAATTTCTAAAAAATTAAACGTTTTCTTGCAAAAAAGGTTCAATAATTTGTTCTAGAATTTCTATTTTCAAATTTTTCTATGCTGATGTCGAACAGAATACAAACCTCAAAAAGACAACAGAATATTTAAAATTATTTTATGCATTATCTACGTTTTAATTTTTATTTTTGCAAATCAAAATTTAAGAAGATAACCAAAAAGATATGAAAACAATCCAATTTAGAGAAGCGATTTGCGAAGCAATGAGCGAAGAAATGCGTCGCGACGAGAGTATATACTTAATGGGCGAAGAAGTTGCTGAATACAATGGTGCTTACAAAGCTTCGAAAGGAATGTTAGACGAGTTTGGTCCGAAACGAGTTATTGATACTCCTATTGCCGAACTTGGTTTTGCAGGAATAGCGGTAGGTTCGGCCATGAACGGCTGTCGTCCTATTGTAGAATTCATGACCTTTAATTTCTCTCTGGTAGGTATTGACCAAATTATTAATAACGCAGCTAAAATGCGTCAAATGTCGGCTGGACAATTTCCGATGCCAATGGTTTTTAGAGGTCCAACTGCTTCTGCAGGTCAACTTGGTGCAACACACTCACAGGCTTTCGAAAACTGGTTTGCCAACACGCCAGGTTTAAAAGTAGTGGTTCCATCAACGGTTTATGATGCAAAAGGCTTACTAAAAGCAGCCATCAGAGATAATGACCCAGTGATTTTTATGGAATCTGAACAAATGTATGGCGATAAAGGCGAAGTACCAGAAGGCGAGTACATTATTCCGCTCGGTGTAGCTGACATCAAAAGAGTCGGTACAGATGTAACGATTGTTTCTTTCGGAAAGATTATCAAAGAAGCCCACATTGCCGCAGAGCAACTAGAAAAAGAAGGTATTTCTTGCGAAATTATCGATTTGAGAACCGTACGTCCGATGGATTACGATGCCATTATTGCTTCAGTAAAAAAGACAAACCGATTGGTGGTTTTAGAAGAAGCCTGGCCTTTTGCTAGTGTGGCTTCAGAAATTACCTATATGGTTCAAGAACGTGCTTTTGATTTTCTTGACGCACCTATTCAACGTATTACTACCGCCGACACGCCGGCACCTTATTCGCCAACTTTATTAAAAGAATGGTTGCCTAACGCGGATGATGTAATCAAAGCGGTAAAAAAAGTTACATACAAAAAATAATTTGACCCAATTGTACCAGAAGTAATGTAGCTATTTAATCTTTACTTTGATACAAATTGTTATATTTGAAACTTCAACAAAGAGCACTTTGTTGAAGTTTTTTTTTAAGGATATCGCAGGGTTTTTCTTACTAAAAAAAAAGTTATCCTATTCAAAATAAATACAATAGCACAAAAAATAGAATTGGCATTTAAAGATCATGACAAAAAATAAAATAATAGCGGCTGTACTTTTCTTGGTTAGTTGTTTGTCTTTTGCACAAACCAAAGTCAGCGGTGTAGTACTTGACGAAAGCAATAACCCGATACCGTATGCCAATGTTGCCTTTTTAGGAACATCAGAAGGAATGGTAACCAACGAAAACGGCGCGTTTTATTTAGAATCCAAAACCACCCGAAAAGTTTTACAAGTTTCTTTTATTGGTTTTAAAACCAAAGAAGTACTTCTTGAAAAAGCCGTAAACTACAACATGAAAGTAATATTAGCTTCTGGAGAAGAACTGGAAGAAGTTAAAATCTACGCCGGAAAAACATCCAAAAAAAACAATCCTGCCATTGATATCTTGCGCAAAATTTGGGAACGTAAACGCAAAAATGGCCTACGACAATTCAAACAATACGAACTCGAAAAGTACGAAAAAGTCGAATTCGACATGAATACCATAGACAGTGCTTTAATCAAAAGTCGTATTTTTAAAGGTATGGAATTTATTTTTAAAGCAGTCGATACCTCCGATATTACCGGAAAATCCTATTTGCCAATTTTTATCAACGAAGCCCTATCAAACGTTTATGGCGATAATGTAAAAGGAAAAGTAAAAGAAATACTCAAAGCTAATAAAAATTCAGGATTTAACACCAATCAACAAATTATTGCCTTCATCAAAGACCTGTATGCCGAATATGATATTTATGACAACTACTTAAAGTTTTTTGACAAGGCATTTACCAGTCCGCTTTCAAAAACAGGCATTGATGTCTACAACTATCGTTTAATAGACAGTGCTTTTATCAACAATAAATGGTGTTACAACATTGTTTACTACCCCAGACGCCCCAACGAACTTACTTTTAAAGGAAATTTTTGGGTCAATGATTCCACATGGGCCATTAAAAACATCAATTTGCAAGCTTCTAAAAGTGCTAATATCAACTGGGTTAAAGAAATTTACATCGAACAAGAATTTGAAGTCTTGAACGACTCCGTTTTTTTACTCACACGAGATTACATGATGACCGATTTTGCTTTAAACAAAAAAGAAAAATCAAAAGGCGTGTACGGAAAACGCACCACAATGTATAGAAATCATGTATTTGACCAAGAAAAACCAATGGATTTCTACAAAGAAGAAGTCAATAATTTTGACAGCACCGTGTATGAAAAAACCGACGATTTCTGGGAAGAAAACCGTTTTGAAAACCTCAATAAAGACGAAAAAGGCATTTATAAAATGCTCGACACCCTGCAAACCAATAAAAAATTCAGACAATTGTACGACGTCGTTTCCATCTTAGGAAGCGGTTACATCCAAAAAGGCAATCTCGACATCGGCCCCTTGTTTTCTACCTTTGGCTACAATGAAGTAGAAGGAATTCGTGTGAGAGTGGGCGGCCGAACCTACTTTGGCCCTAACGATATGTGGCGCTTGCAAGGCTATACCGCTTATGGTTTTCTCGATAATAAATTCAAATACGGCATTTCAGGCAAGTGGCTCGTAAATCGTAAAAACCGATTGATTATTTCGGCTGGAAACCGAAGAGATGTAGAGCAAATTGGTGCTAGCCTCACCACAACCAACGATGTTTTAGGCAGAAGCTTTGCTTCCTCAGCCTTGTTTACCACCGGAAACAACGGAAAACTAACCAATATCAACCTCACATCGCTAGCCCTTGAAATAGAACCCGCACGAAACCTAACCCTCCAAGCCGGATTTTCATACAGAACCCTAGAGTCGGCCTCGAGCACCTTTAGCCTAGAATATTATACTGATGCATCACAAACCACCACAAAAGGTGATGTTAAGCAATCCGAAATCAACTTTCAAATCGATTATACGCCTGGTCGAAAAACAATTGGCTATGGCGTAGAACGTAGCGTTGTAGACAGTCCTTTTCCGCGCTTTTTTATCAATTACAGCCAAGGACTAAAAGGCGTTTTAGACAGCGATTTCAACTACGAAAAAATCCAGATGTATTACAAGCAACCCATCAATATCGGCGGATTTGGTCGCCTTGATTATATTATGGAATTGGGCAAAACCTTCGAAAACGTACCCCTCGGACTCATGAGCATCGTGCCCGGAAACCAAACTTATTTTGTAATCGAAAACACCTTTAACCTCCTTGATTTCTATGAATTTCAAGCCGATACCTACGCCACATTCCAGTTACAGCACAATTTTGGTGGTCGTATTTTTTCGCGTATTCCAGGAATCAGAAAACTCAATTGGCGCGAAACCGTAGGCTTTAAAGGCGTTTATGGCACCATCACCGACGGAAACAAAGCCCTCAATGCCTCCGGGTTAGTATACCGTGCACCCGAAGATTTCTATTGGGAATATAACGCCGGAATTGCAAATATTTTTAAAGTATTTAGAATCGAATTTGCCTGGAGAGGAAGCTACATCACTCCGCAAACCACTAATTTCGGCATCAAGGGAGCTTTCGGATTTTATTTCTAACACCGCATTAAAAGACTAATCACAGTCGAAACTAAAAACAGGTTATTTCAAAAAAGATTTTTTTTATGTGGGCGTGCCCCCGCCGTTTAGTCGGTTTCGGTTTTCAAGACCCTGATTTAGAAACGGCGGGGTCGTGCCTTCTGTTCCCGCTTTTTTTGTGGGGTCTCGTTCGAAAAAAAACGAGACCCCACAAAAAAGAGCTCCACGACAGTCACTCACGCAAAAAAAGGACAAACAGACCAAATACATCGATATAGTCAAAAAATAGTGCCGATATAAAGTGCATTACAGTATTGAAAGACCCCAATGTTTCCGTACTTTTGCCACCGTAAAAATTGAAAATAATACTATAAAATGACAGCTGATAAAATTAAAACCTTCGATGTATTGATTGAAATTCCAAGAGGAAGTAGAAACAAATATGAATATGATTTTGATTTGAAAAGAATGCGTTTTGATAGAATGCTCTTTTCTTCAATGATGTATCCAGCAGACTATGGTTTTATTCCAGAAACCTTGGCCTTAGATGGAGATCCTTTAGATGTCTTGGTTTTAATTAACGAACCTACTTTTCCGGGATGTGTTATTGAAGTAAAACCCATTGGCGTATTTCACATGGCCGATGACAAAGGACCAGATGAGAAAATTATCTGTGTTCCCGTTTCTGATCCTATTTGGAGCAAACTAGACGATTTAAGCGATATGAATCCGCATTTAGTAAAAGAAATCGAACATTTTTTTCAAGTATACAAAGACCTCGAAAACAAAAAGGTAGATGTTGAAGGTTGGGGAGACGTAAACGAAGCTAGAGAAATCATTAGGAAATGTGTGGCACGCTTTGACGCCATCGAAAATAAACCTGAAGGCTTATTTGGTATAAAGTAAATATACACAAAACACCTGTATTCAGGCTCGCTAGTCTTTATTTTTTGTAAAAGGTAAGCCTAAAAATCTTTCAAAAAGAGGCTGTCCTAACTTTTTTGGACAGGCTCTTTTTTTTAGAAAAAAAACGCCCGATTTGGGCGTTTTTTTATTGAACAGTGATTTTATAGAGGGCTGTTTCTGTAAAACTCCCCAATCAAATAATCTGTACCTCATTGATACAGCTTAAGTCTTTAATTCTCCAGTCTTACGACTGCCTTAAGCTTTGACGATTCGTTTGGATTTAAAATACAAGGGCTCTCGCAAAGACGCAAAGTTCATAATTTGACGCTTCGTTTGGAATTAAAATACAGCATTAAGGCGATGGCCAGTATAATCATGATTGAAACCCAATTATTTATCGGTGCTACGGGAGCTCCTGGGTCGCCATCAATTCCACCTGGGCTGTCGTCGGCAAAAATAGCATTACTCCATAGACTTAAGGCAATTAAAAATAGGGTGACTTTGTTTTTTATAAACTGTTGCATACTGCTTTCTTTTATGATTTTGTTATTGTACATAAATTTTTGTGGTAAATACTTTTCCTTCCTGGCGGATGCTGATGATATAAAAACCTTGGGTTACGCTTGATAATGCAATTGTACTTTGAGTAGCGTTTAGAGTTCCTTTTTGAATGGTTTGTCCTAATAAATTAGTGAGGGTATATTCGGCGGTACTGCTGTTGGCTAGATTTACATGCAATTGATTGTTAGTAACCGGATTCGGGAATACACTCGCTTGTAATCTTCCGTTGTCTACCGTGCTCAAGTTGGTTTGGTATACTATTCTAAAACGGTTATCCGGTTGTGCTGTGGTGGCTATTGTGCCTGTAAACGGAACGATTATTTCTGAACCATCAGTTGGGATGGCTGTAAATGTTCCTGCTACGGTGTCTTCTAAAACGGGTACTACTGTGCTGTTCGAATAATTCTCTGTTCGCACGCGTAATTGGTACGGCAAAGCGGTTGTTCCTGTCATTCGCAAGTTTTGAACATCGGTTGCTTGTGGTAATCCTCTGTGTTCGATAGACAAAGATGAGGTTCCGTTTCTGAACATGATGCTTTCGTTAAAATTCGAAATCTTGTTACTGTCCATTGTGTCTACTTCGTTCGAACCGGTAGCATAATTTACCGTTAGGGTTCCATCGGCTAGGTTCCAAAGGTTATCGATTTGTTTGTACAGCAATACTCTGATTTTGTCTGCTGTAGTAGCATCGTTGGTGGTGCTTGCATTTTTTTGCAACCAGTAGTTTGAAGAGCCTGATACTTTATCATTTTCTGTAATTGTAAAACTTGTAGCACTTGCTGATCGTACAAAAAATCCTTGTCCGCTTTGGATGTAGCCTTCGTTTCCTACAGGAGCGGGTAATGGTACTGACCAATTGCTACCGTCAAAGGTTACATAGGCTCCGAAGTTTCCTATCGAAGAGCGTATCAACCATAGTTTCTGACCTGGATTATTGGCTATCAAGCTTGTAGGATTAATTGGACTCGCATACGGATTGGCTAAGGCATGGTAGGTATTTGTGGTTAATCCGCTGTGGTTTACCGTTCCTGTAATCAATTGTCCTTTGGGTCGTAATGTAGTGGCGTCTGCTCCAGTTACAATATTAGTACTGTTAGAAGGTCCTGTGGGGAATACTAAAAAGGCTTTTGTATCGGTTGCATTGGCTCCAAACATTGGCTCTGTGGTAAGATTTGTGATGTTCTGCCAACCTGCATCGTATTTTCTGATATTGGGTGAGCTTCCGCCTGAAACATATCCTGTATATCCCAAGGATGCTGGACTGAATAGCAGTACGCCTTCGCCAGAGGTTCCTTGCCAGTTGGCCGAAACTGTATTGTTAGACGTGCCCGTTAATGGTGCAGTTAAAATACGCCAAGCGCGACGGGCAGGAATGTAGCGTTCTACAGTGGCTGTTCCTGAGCCTGCAATGGCAGCACCCGTATATGGGCCAAATTGAGCTGTTCCGTTTACATCGCTCTTGAATACGATAGAGCCGTTGTTGGTCAAATTACCCTTAACAGACAACGTATTTGCCGACTGAATAGTCAATACCTTACCCGTATTGACAGTTAAATCAGCAGCGGTTATTGGTGCTGTTTCATTATAATCTTCGTCAATAATTGCATCAATAAATTCCGTTGGCGCTCCATTTGTCCACGCTGGAACGGTTGCAGGTAAGGTGATTGTCCAGGTGGTGGAAGTGATAGGTGCCAAAGTGGTGATAGATACGGTATTACTGTTTTCTGAAACAATACTACCACTCACGGCACGTAGTCGATAAAAATATTGTGTTTCTGATGTTAAACCTTCGACAATGGCTGTTGTAGTTGTCTGACCTGAAATCGGCTTTGCATTATATCCAGTTACAAAAGATGCTGCACCTGCAGTTACTACTATATCATCTAAACGCCAAGGAGACGTCGTCGAGGAAGTTTTAGTAAATCGAATAAAAACGTTTGGTTCACTTGAATATGAAGACAAATCAATTGTATATTGACTATAGGTATTTTCAATTACGTTACTGTGATCAAAAGTAGCAACGGTAGTAAAACCTGTCGTTTGACTTGTTGTACTAACTTGCACTGTTAAAGTTTTTGGATTAATATTTGTAGACCTTCCTAAAAAGAAAGTCATCGATGTTGGATTTGCAATAGAAGGCGTTGTCAAGCTACCACTATTGCTGTTGGCAACCGCAGCACCACTTCCAGTTTTAATATCAGCAGCTGTTGTACTTCTAGACCAACCTACGTTTGCCCAATTTGTAGGTGGAAAAGTAGTGCCCTCAAATCCTTGTGCTAATAAAATAGATAGGTTGCCAAAAGTTGGTGAGGTGCTAACATCTAGTAAATAACCATTTGTGGCATTTGTGACCACTTGCCAATTTGCATCAAACGAGGTGGCATTTATATTTGTAGCTGATGTAGCCGTGAAAACACCTAAGCCACTCAGTGTAATAACAACCGGAGTTGCTCCACCACCTGATAATGTAACATTACCTGTTTTTGAACCAGTTGATTGAGGTGTAAAGCGAACATAAACTGGAACAGATACTAACTCATTTGTAGCATAAGGCACAGTAACTGATGAACTCCAAACTGTGTTATCGGTAGAGACCTGAAAATCTGTAGAAGATGATGCTAATGTAATTAATCCAGGAAATCCTGTTAAGAATTGTCCAGAGACATTGAATGTTTGGCTTGCTGAACTACTTGTTATATGTTGATCAGCATAACTTAAATTACTAACACCATTACTCGACAAAGTAGAAGTTGTTGTTACTTGTACTGTAAATGTTGTCGGTACAAAATAGTTTGTTGCACTATAATCATATACTCTAAAATAGTACACTGTATTTGCCAATAGAGATAAAGTTATAGCTTCAGTGCCACTCACGGTATTATCTGCACATCCAATAGTAGTGCCATTGCATAGACCTTCTCTTACATCTACTATAAGGTCAAGTGCTCCTGAATTAGCAGAAATAGTATAATTACCAGCTGCTGATGTTGTAAAGCTATACCAAACGTCATCATTTGCATTTCCTTGAACACCACAAATAATCGCTGGAATTGACTCCGAAGCGAATGCAATATCACCCGTTGTCACAGCTGCATTTACAACTAAAGCTGTTGCACCACTACAGTTATCATTTGTTGGAGGTGACGCTGTGGTAAAAGTTTGTACAGCACCGTATGTATATGATGTACCATTAAATAAATAGGCTTTGTAACTGTAACTTGTTCCAGAAGTTAAACCTGAGACAGTAGAGTTGAAATTTCCTGCAGTACCCAATGGACTTACTACTACATTTGTAGCAGTTGCTTGTCCTACTTCAGGATTATTATTGACGGTAGTAAGGGCGTACACAAAACCTTTAGCTGTTGTTGATGAACATGTTCCAAAAGTTACATTTATTGCTCGAAGTCTTGCAGAGGTGATATCAATATTATCTGCCGTACTAGTTGCAATACTTTGTGCAACTACTGTACTCCCTGTGCCTGTTACTGTATTTGTGGCGCTAACAGCAGTTGAACTTGCCACAGTAATATTCGCTGTTTTACTTCCTGATGATGCAGGAGTAAACGTAACTTGATAGGTAGCCGTTCCCGAAGGTGCAATGGTAGTTGATGACAAACCACTCACTACAAACTCAGGATTGGATGAAGTAACCGTGATACCATCGGCTGCAATTGCACCGTTATTCGTAATAGTATAAGTAATTGGACTTGTTGATAATGTAGGACAAGTGCTACCGTGTGCTAAAGTACCTGTTAGCACCAAAGCTGGTGAAGTTGTAAAAGTTAAAACAGTGCCGTAAAAATAAGTAGTACCATTGAAGACATAACTTCTAAAACTGTATTGTGTAGAAGAAGCTAAATTTGTTAATGCAAATGTAAATGCACCCGTTGAAATGCCTGCAACAACTTGCTTTGTAACACCTGTACCTGAATCAGTTGGTGTTGCATTAGCTGAGGAAATACTATAAACAAAACCTTTTTCTATTATAGTTGGACAAACACCGACATTGGTAACGTTACCATTTAATGTAGCTGTTTTTGCGGTTATCGATGTAGCAGCACTTGACGTTACGGTTGGAGTAGTTGTTGCTGTACCTGTGCCAGTTAAACTGCTAGTTGGGGAGTTGCTTGTAGATGTTGTACTCGTTACAGTTATAGTAGCTGTTTTAGCACCAGATGAAGAAGGTGTGAACGTAACTTGATAGGTAGCCGTTCCTGAAGGTGCTATGGTAGTGGAAGATAAACCACTCACTACAAAGTCTGGATTTGATGAAGTAACCGTAATACCGTTTGCTGTTAAGGTTCCACTATTAGTTATAGTGTACGTTATAGCAGTACCAGGTGTACTCACACATGTCGCACCATGTGCAACTGTTCCTGTAATGCTCATGTTTGGATCTGTGGCTATCAACGAAGTAGAAGAAACAGTTATATCATCGACCCCCATACTTGGTCTTGTACCAGTTGTCGTGCCAGAGTAATAACAATACCATAGAACTTGAACCAGTGGTTTGTTATTTGCATCAGAAGGTAATGTAATGGTAGGCATACTATTAGAACCATTTGCACCAGAACTTGTAAAAAGAATATCTGATATTGTAGGGCTTGCATCAACAAAAGCCCCGGTGTTTCCAATACGATACATTAATCTTAAGTTGTATGTCCTTGCTCCAGTGGTTAATTGTCTTGCTGTCCATGCAACTTGAATATTGCTTCTATTTGTGGTATTTAGCGCTAAAGCGAGTGAGCCGAAACCTTGAGTTGATGTATTATTAAAAACGATACCATCTGTACCGTTGCCATGAATTTTACCGTTGGCTGCAGTATAATCGCCTGCGAAATTAGCAGTTGGGGCTGTAGTCAATTGAGGGTCTGATCCACTATGTCTCCAGAATGCCATATTTCCATTAGCAATACCTACTACAACACCAGTTGTTGCATTGGCTCCTGTTGCACCATTGCCAGGATAACTGCCAGAAGGCACATTAGTACTCCAGCCAGATAAAGTCCAATTTCCAAGAGATAAATCATAAGCAGCTGGATTAGTTTGCCCAAACGAGAGCCCTACGATAAAAACCAGCAATAAGGTGGTGAGGATGTTCTTGAAAAAATTTTGATTGGACGTTCCAATCAGTTGCGTACTTTTAGTCATAAAATTTTGAATTTAATTACAGGTTTATAGTTGGTAAGCATATTAATGAAACAGCCGTCTTAGCCGCTAAAAATCAAATTACAGGTAGGAATAAACAGAAAACACATTTGATCTTGTTCCTACAAATGCTTTAACAAGTTGATTTTGAGAAGCGGTGCAAAAATAAATAAATAATCACAATTTTAGATTATTTTATGAAATTTTGGTTATTACTTAATGATTTCTTTACCTAAACCGTTTTCGAAACTCGATGAGACACCTTTCAGTTTGTGTCGTACAATGGGTTCAGGCTTATGGTCAATTTATGGGTTTTAGGTTGAATTTATCGTTGCAGGATGCTGGTTTTTTTCTGAAAAAGAGTGGTGCTTTGTTAAGAATTTCTCCGCGTTAGGGATGGCAATGGAGCTCTTTTTTGACCTCGTCCTGAAAGGCGAGGTCAAAAAAAGCGGGAATGGACAGCCCGACCGCAACGCTTTTTTTTAGGACCGACGCCTAGTCGGGACTAAAAAAAAAAGCGTTGGGGTAACGCCCAAATAAAAAAAATTATTCTTCTGGAATGCCGCGCCACTTTTTAATTAGGCCAGAAAGTAGTACTAACACTAGTGTTACCACGACTAAATTGAGTAGGAACAGGAGTAGGGCGTTGTTTTCTAACCATTCGATTTTAGGGAAGGTTTCAACGGGTTGGTTGATTTTTAAGTCGTACCGCTCGTTATAGCCAGAAAGTTGTTTGGCGGTTTGTAGCACTACAACGTAAACCATGGGTAGGAATGAAGGTAGAAGCCACAAGATTTGATTCAAGGTTATGGCTGACCATTTTTTTCCTCGCTTTTGGGTGTAAACGATTGCAAAATAACCACCAATAGCGATGCAATAGCCAATAAAAATGTACGGATAAACCAAATCATAACTGATGATGACGGCCAAGATGGCAAAGATAATTTGGGTGACTCCGAGTGCAATTAAGGCTATAAGCCAAGGCTTAGCGGCGGTTACTCTAAAGCTAAAAACCAATAATGAGATGCCAAAGCTGATGTAAAGAACAACGAGAAGTAGGCCGTGTTCTACCAGTGGATTTTGATAAGCATTGGCAATGTTTTGATAATATTTTTCGAGTACATCATAGCTGACGTAGTATTTTGAATAGATGTAACTTTTTCCGTCTACGTATATTATATCGGTATTGAGGGTGTCTGGAGCTACTATATCGGCATCATCGGAGGTAAAATCTATCCCGTATTCGTTGTTATAGGTTAATTGGCGTTCGGCCCGTCCGATGTTGGCATACTTGGTAAAATTAGGGTAATCATAAGTCAGTTGGAGCCATTGCTGAGCGGTGATGTTGCATTTGAGTTGGTGCTCGTTAGAAATTTCCATGTACTTTGTAAATAGCTCGGCAATGGCGGCTTTGTTGTTTTCTTTCATCCAGCGTTGCACTTGCAAGCGTGCTAAAGAATCTTGTTTGGTATCGAAAAAAGCAAAGGAGTTGATGTTTTTGTTTATCAATGAATTCAATGCGTATTTTTTTCCTTCAAAAGAAAAAGAATCGCGTTCTACACGAATGGTTTCTTGGCCTACGAGGCTGTCGGTCCATGCTAGTTCTTTATAACTTCCTGACAAAAACATCGAGGCTTTACTGATGGTTTGGCATCGTTCTAGGGCCAACTTCTCCGGCATACTGTTTCGGATTTGGACATTGGCACCCAAAATAGCCGACAATACATAACTAAAATTGAGCAAGCCAAACACTACAATCAACGCCCACTCCTTGAACAAAGCAAAACCAGTTTTGGGATAAAAGGCTTTGATGGCATTGTTTTTAAAATACAGCACACACCAAATGATGAATGCAATGACTGAAATGAGTATGGCAAATAAATTGAGTGTAACCGCATTGCTTTCTTGATTGGTATAACTGTGTATTTGTACCGAAGCTACAATTGCATTTTGATAACCCAAGACAAAAAACACGGCATGAATCAGGAGCGAAATCAGCAGAAAAGGAATTATCTTGGTGTTCCAAAGCAGCGGATAGCGATAAACAAATTTATGATTGAAGTTAGTGAACATGGTACCAAATTTTAAGAGATGAAAAAACGACGTGTAGAATGGGTAATATTTCTATAATACTGCAAGGGAACGTTTTGGGAGGTTATCAGTTGTAAAAACTGAGCAGGTGGTAATTGATCCGAACACGTAGCTATATAAACACCTCCATTGTGCTGTAAATCAATCAAGTGGTTTCCGAATAAGATAATCAATTGATTTTTAGTCCAATCGGTTTCAAATTCGTAGAGAAAATGCTGCGGTTCGGCCGTTTCGGTTCCGGTGGTGGTGTGGTTGTGTAAATTTTTCTGAGCGCCATTTTTAAGAAAAATGACTTGGTCGGATGTTTTTTCTACTTCATACAATTGTTGCGAACTCAGGACAATTCCTATGGGACGAAAAGGCGATTTGGCAATGGCTTTGAAATCTTCTAAGATGGTTTGTTGTGCTAGAATATCAAGGTTGGCCAAGGGCTCATCGATGAGTAGAATTTTTGGCTTTCGCAAAAGCATGTGGGCGAGTTCGAGTCGCATTTTGAAACCCGAAGACAAATCGCTCCAAGCATAATTGCGAAATTTTCGCAGGCCTAAACGTGCCATGATTAAATTGACAATCAAAAAATTTTCGTCTGGTTTGTATCCATAACTGGCTGCGGCAAATTCTAGATTGGTAAAAATAGAGCCGTACCAAGTTTTTGTGCGTTGCGGAATGTACACTAATTGTGTTCGGAGATCGTACAAATCTTGGTATGGAAAGTGATATTTTATTTCACCATCGGTTGGGAATAATTCGCCACAAATTAACCGTAGCAAGGTAGTTTTTCCGTTACCGTTTTCGCCTACGAGGCCCACAATTTCGCCTTGGTGTACCTTTAAATGCACGGGGCCTAAAGCAAATTGTGCTGTACCGTACTGTTTTTTTAATCCGTTGGCGGTGACTAAAAGTTGTGGTGCTTTGATTTCTTTTTGTTTGAGAACATCATGCAGTTGGCCTAAAATTTCTTTAAACTTAATGCGTTTTTGCTCAATGGCATTTGGGTTTTGATCTAACCAATCAAGGAGTTCGTTGGTTTTTTTGTAAAACAAAACCGATTCAGTATCCAACGTAAAATCGATAATACGTTTGGTTAAAACCTGAAAATCATCAAAAGACAAGTATTCTTGCAGTTGTTGAAACTGTTGTTCAAAAGCGTTCATGAGCTAAAATTTACTCAAATATAACTCATTATCAGCTGAAATAGTATACTTCCGAAAAAAAATCCCGTTTAATTAACAAGTAACTAAACGGAATTTTACAGGAGTAATTGCGTTAGTTATTCTACTACAACCGTATGTTCTACAAATGTATCATTACTTTTCTTGAATTTTAAAAGATACGTTCCTGCGGTGCTTTTCTTAAAAGGATAATTAACTTTTTGTACTGATTCTACCTGATCACACGAGCACGCGTCATACTCTGTATTTACAGTAATTACATCGACAAACGGAGTTTCGCCAGGCGGCTGAAAAAACGAAACAAATCCGCCACAATTGGCTTTTGCGGTGTAGGAAACTTCTAATACAATCTGCGTGTCTACTTGCGTTTCTGTCGGACCTGTTACCGCAGTGGTTGGTACACCAATAACAACAGCACAGTTACCACCATTTCCTTCTGAAAGACTACATCCTAAGAATAAAAACGCTACTACAACTGCTGCTCCAAATCTTTTATACATATTTATATTTTTTTAGTGAGATGATTAAACGCTGTAATGGTTGCGCTTTATGATTAATTTATTTTCTAGAAAATTTCGATAGCATATTGGGCTGTGAAAATTTGGTTCGCCTCCAACTGCTGAATTCCTTCTTTGGTTGTTAAATTTTGATTTGTAGAAACCACATCGGCATAGCCAAACCAAGGTTCGATACAAATAAACGGAGCGTTACTTTTGGTCCACAATCCGAGGTCAGGAAATTGTTCAAAATGTACTTTTAGAATGGTTTTTCCTTGATCTGTAATCGAAATAGCCTGAATGTCTTGGTTGCAAAAAACGAGTGCATCCTGTTCAAAAAGTTCATAACTCAACGGAAGTTTCTTGTCTTGAAGCGTCAGAGGTGCTGTTTCGTGTTCCAAAAGATTTTGGTTCAGCAAGGAGAAATGAAGTGCTGAATTGGTTTCAAATTCCAAAGCATGGTTTTCAAAATTTTCTAAAAGTTGAAATGCCGGATGACCTCCAATCGAAAAATACATCTTATCACGGTCGGTATTTTGAACCCAATACTTTACATCGAGCATGTTCTGATGTAATTGATATTCAATTCGCAACTCAAAACAAAAAGGATAAATTTTGAGGGTTTCGGCATCATTTTTTAATGAAAAAACAATTTTGTCCTCTTTGTGTTCTATGACTTCAAATTGCTTTTCTCTGGCAAAACCATGTCTTGGCAATTGGTAGGTCTTGTTTTGATAAAAAAATGTATCGTCTTTTAAAGCTCCTACAATAGGGAACAATATGGGAGAATGTTTGCCCCAAAAATCAGGATTTCCGTTCCAGATGTACTCTCTTTTTTCGGTTTTTAACGAAATTAATTCGGCTCCTAAAGCATTGAACGAAGCTGTTAAAAAACCGTTTGTAATTATTAAATCCATACGCTACTTTTCAATCTAAATTTCAGACGCTACTACTCAAAAAGCCAAATTATTACTTTAGTTTGCTTCTTGATTTAACATTTGCCACAATTTATCTTTCAGCTCTGAGAGCCCTTGTTGTGCCACAGAAGAAATAAACATATACGGAATGTTGAGTTGTTGGTCTAATTGAGTTTTCAGTTCTGCTTTTAATTCGTCATCGAGCATATCACATTTCGAAATGACCAACATTCGCTCTTTATCGAGCATTTCAGGGTTGTATTTGGTTAGTTCATTTACTAAAATATCGTATTCTGCTTTTATACTTTCAGTATCTACCGGCACGATAAACAGCAACGTAGAGTTTCGTTCTATGTGACGCAAAAAGTAATGCCCGAGACCTTTTCCTTCAGCAGCACCTTCGATAATACCTGGAATATCAGCAATGACAAAGGATTGATAATCTCGGTAGGCTACAATTCCTAGATTAGGCTTGAGGGTGGTAAACGGATAATCAGCAATTTTTGGCTTAGCCGAAGTCAAAACCGACAGCAGCGTTGATTTTCCTGCATTGGGAAAACCTACTAAGCCTACATCGGCTAAAACTTTTAATTCTAGCACAATATCCTTCTCTTCCGAAGGTAAACCGGGTTGTGCATAACGAGGCGTTTGATTTGTCGAGCTTCGAAAATGCCAGTTTCCTAAACCGCCTTTTCCGCCTTGTGCAATGATTTTTTTTTCGCCGTCTTCGGTAATTTCGAATAAAATCTCGTTGGTTTCCTTATCTCGAACCACAGTTCCGAGGGGTACTTCAATAAATTTATCTTCTCCGTTGTGTCCTGTACTCCGGTCTCCTCCACCGTCTCCACCGTGACCCGCTTTGATGTGACGGGCAAATTTCAAATGAAAAAGTGTCCACAAACCTTTGTTTCCCACCAAGTACACATGACCTCCTCTACCGCCATCGCCTCCATCGGGACCTCCTTTTTCAATAAATTTTTCGCGGTGTAAATGCGTTGAACCTTTTCCGCCTTTTCCAGACGAAACATATATTTTTACGTAATCTACAAAGTTGCCTTCTGTCATTTTTTTTAGTTTTCAGTCTCAGTTTTCAGTCTCGGCTTTCAGACTCAGTTTTCAGAGTTCAGTCTCAGTATTGGGTTTCAGAAGCCAGTTTCAGTATTCAACCCTAATATTCAGTATTGAGTTATCAATGCTCAGTTTTTCAGTTTTCAATTGTCGTTACTGAAAACTGCGACTGCGACTGCCAACTGACCATTGCGACTGCTGACTAATTTACTCTCTTAGCGATTTTACCATCACTTTATCAATCTTAACACCATCCATATCAATTACTTCGAGCTCGAATCCGTTCCATTCTAATTTTTCACCTTGTTTTGGAATGCGCGAAAGTTCGGTCATAATTAGACCGCTAACTGTTGTAACGTCATAATCATTGATAAGTTCGTCTAATTCAAAATACGTCAGGAAATCATGCAGCGAATAATGTCCGTCTACCAGCCATGTGCCGTCTTCTCGCTCGATCAGCTGAAAATCTTCTTTGTAAAAGTCAGAAGCATCTCCTACCAAGGCTTCCAAAATATCATTTAACGTTATAATACCCTGAAAAACACCGTATTCATCAGAGACAAAGGCATAATGAATGCCACTCTGTTTAAAGGTTTCAAGTGCTTTATAGGCGGTGGTTTGCTCCATCATGAACGGGGCATCGGTTACAATATCGTTTAAACTAAAGGAATCTTTATTGATGTTGGCAAAAATATTTTTGAGGTTTACGCAGCCTACAATATCGTCGTAATTTTTTCCATACACCGGATATACCGAATGTAATTCTTGCAACATCAACTCCGTAACTTGTGTTTTATCGGCTTGCAAGGGCAAGAATACCACGGATTTTCGGTGTGTCATGAGCGAATTTATTTTTCGGTCGCCGATGTGAAAAACGCGTTCCACAATATCTTGCTCAATCTCTTGTACCTCACCCCCTTCAGTACCTTCCTTGATAATGGCTTTTATCTCTTCCTCGGTAATTTTTCCATCGGATGAAGGTTTAATCATCAGTATTTTAAGTAAAAACTCGGTAGAAATAGTTAACAACCAAATAAATGGAGCGGTTATGACCGAAATGGCTTTCATGGGTACAGCTACGGCTTTTGCAATTTGTTCAGGATGATTTAACCCTACGCGTTTTGGCACTAATTCGCCTAGAACGAGTGAGAAAAAAGTTAGTGTAACTACCACAATTCCTACAGAAATAGTTTCGGCATAAGGTTTTAACATTTCAAAACCTTGCACAAAAATATTCACATCTTCTGTTATTTTGTCTCCACTGTAGATACCTGTTAAAATTCCGATTAAGGTGATTCCGATTTGAACGGTTGATAGAAATTTGTTTGGAGAATTGGCTAACTCCAATGCTGTTTTGGCACTATTGTTGCCTTTTTTGGCAGCCGTTTCGAGTCGGTTTTTTCGCGCAGAAATCAAAGCAATTTCCGACATCGAAAAAACACCGTTAACGATAATTAAAAAGAGAACAATTAGTATTTCCATTATTTTTTTTAGTATAAGGTTTCAAGTTTCAAGCTGAGTCAAAAACCCTTTCTTGAAACCTGAAACCTGAAACCACATATATTATTTATTATAAATTATCAATCACTGTACTCAAACGTTCGGTGATTTCTTGGATTGTTCCAATACCGTTTACGCTGTAAAATTTATTTTGCCCTTTGTAATAATCCATCAAAGGAGCTGTTTTTTCGTTGTATTCTTGGTATCTATTTCTTATTTTTTCTTCGTCTTGATCGTCAGGTCTTCCAGAAGTTTTACCGCGTTCTAACAATCGTTTGATTAAAACTTCATCATCTGCATCTAAGGCAATTGTGGCTGTAATGATTTGGTTTTTAGAATTTAAAAATGCGTCCAAAGCTTCTGCCTGCGAAATAGTCCTTGGAAAACCGTCGAATAAAAAACCGCTAGAATCAGGATGGTTATTGCACTCGCTTTCGAGCATCTGAATAGTAACAGTATCAGGCACTAAATCTCCTTTGTCCATGTAGGTTTTAGCCAATTGACCTAAGGCTGTATTCTCTTTGATGTTGTATCTAAAAATATCTCCCGTAGAAAGGTGCGTTAGATTGTATTTTGTTTTCAAAAATTCTGCTTGTGTTCCTTTGCCTGCACCAGGCTTTCCAAATAAAACGATGTTAATCATTGTGTGTTTTTTTAAAATTCCAATAGTTAAAATTCCAACTTTCTATTTTAAATAAAAAAATTCAAAATCTTGAAGTTTGAAAAATCTATTTTCTTTATTTTTTGTTCTATTTTATTTACTCTGCCAACTGATATACTTCTGGCAAATTGCGTCCTAAACCATCATAATCTAATCCGTAGCCCACGATAAATTTGTTCGGAATTCGAATACCTACATAGTCAATTTTGATGTCTTTTTTATAAGCTTCGGGCTTAAAAAACAAGGTTGCAATCTTAAAATGTTTGACATTTTTGGCTTTTAGCATTTCTTTTAATACTTCAATCGTATTTCCTGTGTCTACAATATCCTCGACTACAATTACCGTTTTTCCTGTCAAATCCTGGTTTAGACCGATCAATTCGTTTACTGTGTTAGTAGATTCCATTCCTTCATAAGAAGCCATTTTTACAAAACTTACCTCGCACATGCCTCGGTAGTTCTTCATCAAATCCGCCAAAACCATAAATGAACCATTCAAAACACCGATAAAAACGGGCTGCTCGTCAAAGAAATCATCGTCCATCTGTTTTGCCATATTTCTGATAGCGAAGTCAATTTCTTCGGCAGAAATAAAAGGAACAAAATGTTTATCATGAAGTTGTATCATACAAATCGCAATTATAATAAGCGACAAATTTACAAAGTATTAGCTATTCAGGCTAAAGTATTGTTATCTTTTTTCGATTTAAAATCTTTTACGTCTCTTCTTGACATTTTTATAAGCGTCATCTCGAACTTTTCAAAATCTTACATCTTCATCGATTAAATTAGTCCTTAAAGTTACCGCATTTCTAAATCGTGGAAATTTTTTTATAAATTCATTTTTTACGTACATTTGTAAAAACTATACGTATATGAATACCAAACTCACATTATCACTAGAAAAAGAGGTCATCGAGCAAGCTAAAATATATGCAAAAGGTACAGGCAGAAGTTTGAGCGAAATGGTCGAAAGCTATTTTAAAAGCTTGTCCAGTCCTAAAAGAAAAAGTGAAGATGAAGATCCTTATAAAGACGTAGATCCAAGCATTAGAAAGTTAATAGGAATTGTAAAATTACCAGATGACTGGGACATGGAAAAAGCGAAAGAAGAATACCATCGAGAAAAATACGGAATATGAAACGTATTTTTATAGATATAAATATATTAATGGATATTTTCGCAAAACGTGAGCCGTTTATTGAAAATTCACTTCGGATTTATACGTTTGGGTCTACCAAAAATTATGAGCTTTACACATCGTCCAACACGATTACTACCTTACATTATTTGTTGAAAAAAGTGCTCGTCGAAGAAAAAATTAGGATGGTTTTAGAAAATATTTTAGAAAACGTATTAATTATTCCAGTGGATTCAGACATCATAAAAAAAAGCCTCAAATCCAACCATAAAGATTTTGAAGATGCCATTCAAATATTTGCCGCTCAATCGATTAGCGAAATGAACTGCATTGTCACTCGTGATTTAAAAGATTTTAAAAACGCAGAAATTCAAGTCTACACTCCTGACCAATTTCTAAATCAATTATAAATAAATATCCGTAGAGACAAGTCGCGACTTGTCCCTACGACATAAAAACCCTAAAAAATGAATTATTTTTCATCCGATTTCAAATTAGGAATTCTTGGCGGTGGCCAATTAGGCAAAATGCTATTATCTGAAACTCGAAAATTTGACATACAAACGTATGTACTAGACCCAAGTCCGGAAGCTCCTTGTCAGTATGGAGCTCATTATTTTGAAGTGGGTAATTTGCTCGATTTTGAAACGGTTTATCAATTTGGAAAAAAAGTTGATGTGCTGACCATCGAAATTGAAAATGTAAATTTAGACGCTTTAGATAAATTAGAAGCCGAAGGTAAAAAAGTATTCCCATCGCCTAGAACATTGCGAAACATTCAGAGTAAAATTACGCAAAAAGGTTTATATATTGACAATCATATTCCAACAGCAAATGCCAAATTTTTTGAAAATAAAAAAGATTTAGTCATTGAAGTTATAGATGGAAATATTGTTTTTCCATGCGTTTGGAAACAAGATAAATTTGGGTATGATGGGTTTGGTGTTAAAATTTTAAAATCAATTGCCGACATCAATGACTTGCCCGAAACCGCTTGTTTGATTGAAGAAATGATTCCGTTCAAAAACGAGTTGGCCGTTATTGTAGTTCGAAACCTATCAGGCGATATCAAAACCTATCCAGTGGTGGAAATGGAATTTCATCCCGAAGCCAACCAAGTAGAATACGTGATTTGTCCGGCACGAATTGATGAAAAAGTGGCAACAAAAGCAAGAGAAATTGCCTTAAAAGTTTCGAAAGCATTCGGTCACGTTGGACTATTGGCGGTGGAAATGTTTCAAACCGAAGCCGACGAAATTTTGATTAACGAAGTAGCTCCACGACCTCATAATTCGGGTCATTATTCTATTGAAGCGAGTTATACGTCTCAATTTGAAAATCATTTACGCGCCATTTTGGATTTACCACTAGGATCCACCGAAAGTAAAATCAATGGTATAATGGTCAATTTGGTAGGCGAAGAAGGTTTTTCAGGAGATGTGGTTTATGAAAATATCGAAAAAATATTGGCTATTGATGGCGTAACACCTCATATTTACGGCAAAAGAGAAACACGGCCTTTCAGAAAAATGGGTCATGTAACGATTGTAAATGAAAATATGGCTGAAGCGAGGAAAATTGCGGAGGAAGTTAAGAATACGATAAGAGTGATAAGCTCCCCAACCCCCAAAGGGGGAGTTTGAAAATCAATAATTAATTTAACAACTATAAACCCTACTCACCCCTAGTAGGAATTCCCCCTTCGGGGGTTAGGGGGCTTATATGAAAGTAGCCATAATTATGGGTTCCATCTCCGACATGCCGGTGATGCAAGACGCCATCGATATTTTAAAAGAATTCGGAATTGAGACGGAAGTTGACATTGTTTCGGCACATCGAACGCCCGAAAAATTATTTGATTTCAGTCAGAATGCACACAAAAGAGGGATTTCAGTAGTCATTGCTGGAGCAGGTGGAGCGGCACATTTACCCGGAATGGTAGCTTCGATGTCGCCATTGCCCGTCATTGGCGTTCCCGTAAAATCCAGTAATTCCATAGACGGCTGGGATTCTGTTTTGTCTATTTTGCAAATGCCAGGTGGCGTTCCCGTTGCCACTGTTGCTTTAAACGGTGCAAAAAACGCGGGGATTCTTGCTGCACAAATCATCGGAAGTTCTAATCCTGAAATTTTAGAAAAAATGATTATGTACAAGGAAGGTTTGAAACAAGCAGTTATTAAAGCTTCGGAAGGACTAAAGAAATAAAAATATTTTAATTAAAACCTTGTCAGAGTTTAAAACTCTGACAGGGTTTATTGAACCAAAAATATGAACAAGACAAATTCATCCGCAACACACACCGTACGAACAGATAGCGTAGGGACAGGTCGCGACCTGTCCGTACGCGACCTGTCCGTACGCGACCTGTCCCTACAGAAAAAATTCACCACAAAATACGAAACGGCTCCGTTTTCTCAAATAGAATTGGACGATTACAAACCTGCATTCGAAGAAAACATAAAAGCAGCAAAAGCCGAAATTGATGCCATCATCAACAATCCTGAAACACCCACTTTCGAAAATACCATTGCTGCACTTGATTTTTCTGGCAACGCCCTCGACCGATTGTCGGCGATTTTTTTCAATCTAAATTCGGCCGAAACTTCAGACGAAATGCAGAAAATTGCACAAGAAGTTTCGCCATTATTGACCGAATTTAGTAACGATATAACCTTAAATGAAGATTTGTTTAAACGTGTAAAAGCCGTTCATGACCAGAAAGAGGCGTTGAATTTAACCGCCGAACAACTCACTTTACTTGAAAAAAAATACAAAGGTTTTGTGCGAAATGGTGCTTTACTAAACGAAGCCCAAAAGCTAAAACTTAGAGAAATTGACACCCAATTATCTAAACTGAAACTGACTTTTGGCGAAAATGTTTTGGCCGAAACCAATAACTATCAACTGCATATTACGGATGAAAATGACCTGAAAGGTTTGCCAGAAGGCGTGATTGAAGCCGCAAAAACTTTGGCAGAAAGCAAAAACGAAAGCGGTTGGATTTTTACTTTAGACATGCCGAGTTATTTGCCTTTTGTAACCTATGCCGAAAACCGCGAATTGCGCAAGGAAATCAGTCTTGCAGCTGGTAAAAAAGGGTTTCAGAATAACGAATTTGACAACCAAGAAAATGTAAAAAACATTGTGCGTTTGCGTCACGAACGAGCAAAATTGTTAGGATACAACTCACATGGCCATTTTGTCTTGGAAGAACGAATGGCTCAAAATCCCGATAAAGTAATATCTTTTTTAAATGATTTATTAGAAAAAGCCAAACCCGCTGCCGAAAAAGAATTTGCTGAACTCACGGCTTTCGCCAAAGAATTAGATGGCATAGACCAACTTCAAAAATGGGACAGCAGTTATTATTCGGAGAAACTGAAGCAGAAACTATTCAATTTAGATGATGAAAAATTGAAACTTTATTTTCAGTTAGAAAACGTGTTGAACGGTGCTTTTACCATTGCAGGAAAATTATTCGGATTGCATTTTACCGAAGTTTTTGACATCGACACTTACCATAAAGACGTAAAAACGTATGAAGTTAATGATGAAAACAATGCATTAGTTGCCATTTTTTATGCCGATTTTTTCCCAAGAAAAGGAAAACGAAACGGTGCTTGGATGACTTCTTTCAAATCACAATCGATTCAAAATGAAACTAATGAACGCCCACATGTTTCTATTGTATGCAATTTTACACCACCAACCGCAACAAAACCTTCCCTCTTAACTTTTAATGAAGTTACAACCTTGTTTCATGAATTTGGTCACGCTCTCCATGGCATGCTTGCCAATACTACTTATCCAAGTTTGTCAGGCACTTCAGTTTTTTGGGATTTTGTCGAATTGCCCAGTCAGATAATGGAAAACTGGTGCTACGAACCCGAAGCTTTGGCTTTATTTGCGAAACAGTATCAAACAGGCGAAATTATTCCGCAAGAATACGTCGAAAAAATCAAAGAAAGTGCCAGTTTTCAAGAAGGAATGGCTACAATGCGGCAAATTAGTTTTGGACTTTTAGACATGGCTTATCATGGAAAATCGCAGACCATAGACGATGTAAAAACATTTGAAGAAAAGGCTTTTGAAAACACCAAATTATTTCCAGACGTGCCAGAAAATGCAATGAGTCCGGCATTTTCACACATTTTTCAAGGCGGATATTCGTCCGGTTATTACAGTTACAAATGGGCAGAAGTTTTGGATGCCGATGCTTTTGCTTATTTTCAAGAAAAAGGGATTTTTGATAAAGAAGTCGCTACAAAATTCAAAGAAAACATCCTTTCTAAAGGCGGCACCGAACATCCGATGGTTTTGTATAAACGCTTTCGCGGAAGCGAACCAAAACCAGATGCTTTGTTGAAACGGGCGGGATTGTTTAAACTAGAAAAATGAAGAGTTGAAAACAGCTCTTAAAAACATTGCATCGAAATCGTATAAAAAGTAAACACTGATGGACGTAAAACTGATTGAATCCTACATAAAAAGAAATAGTAACCCAAACTCTCGGAATAGTGCATACTTTGTACATCCGAGCCTGATAAAAAATTCGGCAACACTATTTATTTATGAATGTGTAGGAAGTAGAGGAGAAGAATATACAGTTGAGATAGAAATTTCAGATAATTCAATAGCTTCATCTTGCACTTGTCCGTATAAAAAAACATATCCCGGACTTTGCAAACATACAATTGCATCTTTACTACATCTTAAAAGTTCTTTTAACAACGGAAGTTTAAATTTATCGCTGACGTTGGACTTGTTTGGTGAGGAAGTAAAAAAAGTTAGTCCAGTTAAGAAAAATCAAATACAACTCGAACAGCACTTGATTGATTTAAAAAAAATCGAGGCACTTACGGTTAATTATCGCAGTTATTATCTTGATTACAAAATTGAAAATGTATCACGAAATAGTGTAACCGTCATCAGCAAAGGATGGGATACGCAAACACAGATTTATACCTACACTCCCGAAACACAAATTTTAGAAGTTAATTGCACGTGCTCCAAATCGAAAGCATTTTGTCCGCATACCTTGGGAAGTATAACTAAAGTTACTAGCGTTTTTGGAACCAATTTTTTTACACCCAATTATTTGGAACTAAAAACAAAAGAAATACTTAAAGGTTATGGTTTAACACCACAAGACGATTACCAAGAAGTGTTTCAAATTAACCTTACTCCAAAAGGGGTAATCGCTACTTCCAAGTATAAAAACATTGTAAGTGAAGAAATCGATTTTTCGGCCATTTTTAAAGACGAATCCGACTATACATTACTCCATTTACCGCCGATTGATAATCAAAAAGAATCAGAATTTGACTTAGGTATTTATTTTGAATTTAATCGAAACCAATTTTTTACTATCGTTCCTTTTCAAGGAAAATTAAACAAGTCGAAAACCGATATTTCCTCATCAATCGTTACGGTAGGCTATCATAATATAAAAGAAAGTTTAAAATTCTTCCATGATGACAATCAGCAAACAACAATTTTAAAAACATTAGAATTCAATAACTTAAGAATCGATTTTCTTAAATACAAGGACATAAATAGCTTACAAGATGCTGTAAATAAACTTCAGATTTTAATACCGCTTTGGCAAAAAAAATGGCTCTATAAATATGATAGTAGCGATTCATTAGTACGCAAAAACTTAACCCCAATTTCGATCGTACAAAAGCCCGTCAAATTAATGTTTGTTATTAGCGAAACAACCTTGTTTTATACCGTCAAAGCAAAAATTGTTATTGAGGATAAAAAATTTAATTTTAACGCTAAAGTGCTACATGTATCACCTTTATTCATTTTCATAGACCTGGAAGTTATTCCAATTACTGATAGCAAACTTGCCGTTTATTTGAATGTTTTTTCTGAAAATCCTGAAATCAATTATCTTAAAAAAAATACACCCAACTTTATTGAAAAAATTGTTGCTCCACTTTCGAAAAAATTTGAAATTGAATCAACTCTTTTTAAAAAATCTGATGTGGTAAAAAATGATGAGTCGCTTGAAAAGCAGGTGTTTATGACCGATCATTTTGGCGAATATATATCCTTCCGATTGGCTGTGAATTATCCTGAAAAACTGATTGATGTTTTTTCCACAGAGTTACTTTTTAATAATGATGATTCGACCAAAAAAACTACCTATAAAGAACGTAATCAATCCTTTGAAGATAATTTTGTTGAAGAATTTAGAAGTTTACACCCAAAATTCGAAGAACAAGAAAACCTGTTTTATCTCGCGCCCGAAGAACTTTTTGAAAATTACTGGATGCTTCATTCTGTTGAAAAAATGAAACAAATGGGGATTACTGTTTTTGGGGCAAATGAACTCAAATCATTCAAATTTAACCTGAACAAACCCATTATTTCGGTCAATTTAAAATCCAATATTGACTGGTTTGACATCGAGATTGACATTGCTTTTGGCAACCAAAAAGTGAGTATGAAAGACTTGCAGAAAGCATTTCTAAAAAAATCAAATTATGTAGCTCTTGGCGATGGCACCCTCGGAATCTTACCCGAAGAGTGGATGAAAAAATTTGCAGGTTATTTTAAATCGGGAGAAATTAAGAAAAATGGTGTTCAAATTTCTAATTATCAGTTTGGAATCATCGACGAACTTTATGAAGAAATTGACACAAAACCCGCATTTTTAGAAGAATTGTACAACAAAAAAATGCGCTTGCAGCATATTACTGAAATTGAAGCAGTTCCTTTGCCAAAAGGGATTAAAGCAAAGTTGCGGGATTATCAGCATCATGGTCTCAACTGGCTAGCCTTTTTAGATAAAAACCAGTTGGGTGGCTGCTTGGCAGATGATATGGGATTGGGGAAAACGCTGCAAACAATCGCATTTTTACAACATTTGAAATTGCAAAACAAAAACAATCCTCCATCGTTAATTATCGCCCCAACATCGCTGATTTTTAACTGGAACGCCGAAATTGAGAAGTTTTGCCCTAGCTTAAAAATGCTCACGTATACGGGTTTGAACAGGCAGGAAAGTGTGAAAGATTTTAAAAAATACGACATCGTTATCTCCACTTACGGCTCTTTATTAAACGATATCGAATTATTGAAGGAAATAAAGTTTCATTACGTGATTTTGGACGAAAGTCAAGCCATCAAAAATCCGAATTCAAAACGTTATAAAGCCGTTAGACTACTCAATTGCTACAACCGAATTGCTTTGACAGGAACGCCAATCGAGAATAATACATTTGATTTATATGCACAACTCAACTTTTTAAACCCAGGTTTATTAGGAAATATGACGCATTTTAAATCCCAATTTTCGGACGCCATTGACAAAGAAAAAGATGTGGAAATGTCGCAACTATTGGGCAAAATAATCACGCCATTCATGTTGCGAAGAACCAAAGAACAAGTCGCTACCGAGCTACCTGAAAAAACAGAAAACATTATTTTTTGCGAAATGGGCAAAGAACAACGAGCGGTTTACGACACTTATAAAAATAAATACCGCGATTATTTATTGAATAAAATTGACGAAAATGGTGTGGAGAAATCGCAAATGTATATTTTAGATGGTTTGACCAAATTGAGACAAATATGTAATTCGACTGCATTGGTTCCGACTGAAGAAGACTTTGGGAATTACTCAGTAAAACTCGAAAGTTTAATCGAAAACATCAAAGAAAAGACGGGTAATCATAAAATATTGGTTTTTTCGCAGTTTGTTAAAATGCTTCAAATTGTAAAAACCCGACTCGATGAGGAGAAAATTCAGTACGAATATTTGGACGGACAAACGACGAATCGTCAAACCAACGTGAGTAATTTTCAGAATAATGCCGATGTACGTGTATTTCTTATTAGTTTGAAAGCAGGCGGAACAGGATTGAATTTAACCGAGGCAGATTATGTATTTATCATCGATCCTTGGTGGAATCCAGCTGTCGAAAATCAAGCCATCGACCGGTGTTATCGAATAGGTCAAACTAAAAAAGTGATGGCGTATCGAATGATTTGTAAGGATACCATCGAAGAAAAAATTGTTTCGCTACAGCAAAAAAAGAAGAAAGTTGCCACAAGCATTATTTCCATTGACGACGAAAAGAAATCGTTTAATATTAATGAAGTCAAGGAGTTGTTTAGTTAATAGTTACAAACACAATAACTCTGTCAAAGTTTAAAACTTTGACAGAGTTTAAAACTTTGACAGAGTTTTAAAGAACTAAACTTTCAAAAAATCCCTAAAATTATCCTTATTCACCACCATAAAACTCGGATTATAAGCTTCTGAAAATGATTTCGGTAGTTTCGCTTTTTTCGTGGACGACCATTTGAATTCAAAGGCGGCTACCGCTTCTGCATCAATTTCTACATAATCAATTTCTTGTTGTGTCGTTGTTCGCCAAAAAAAAGGTTTTGCATTGCTTTGGGTGTACGACAAAAATTTCATCCGTTCGCCCATCATGAAGTTTTCCCACAAAGCGCCTTTGTCTTGGCGTAAAGCCAAATTGTTGAAATTGCCAATAATCATGTTTCGAACGCCATTGTCATAGAAATAAATTTTCTTGTTGGCTTTAATTTCATTTCGCAAGTTCTTGCTATAACTATTGACTCTAAAAACCACAAAACTCTTTTCGAGCAAGTCAATATAATTACTCACCGTATTTTTATCAATTCCTACAAGCTGAGCAATTTCGTTATAACTCACCTCATTGCCTACCTGAAACGCCAAGGCTTGTAACACTTTCTCTAAATATTCTGACTTTCGAATCCCTGTCAAGGCCAATACATCTTTATACAAATAACTAGAAACGAGATTTTTTAAAATTTCATATTCTTCGCCAAAATTATTAATCACATCGGGATACATACCGTATAACATTCGGAGTTCGAGCTGCTGTTGGGCTTTGATGTAACCTACATTATTTTCGAATTCACTCCAAGAAATAGGAAATAATTGATACTCAAATTTTCTGCCGGTTAAAGGTTCTTGAGTGGCATTACCAATGTCAAAAGCAGATGAGCCACTCACAATAACTTGTACATCTTTAATTTGATCGACCATGATTTTTAACTTCAATCCAATCAAAGGAATACGCTGCACCTCATCGATAAAGACATATTTATACTTTCCGATGATATTTCGCAAAGCCTCAGTATTGGCAGTACTGATGATTTCGGCTACAGAATGATCATCACCATCTAAAAAAAGATAGTCTTTACCGGCCAAAAGCGTGTTGATTAGTGTCGTTTTTCCTACTTGTCTAGGGCCAATCAAGACAATTACTTTGCCTTTGTGCAATTTTTTTACCAAAACGGATGTTAAATCTCTAGAAATCATGATTCAAATATTTAAGCAAAGGTATGCAACTATTTTCTATTCACCAATTTTATATGTTTTTCAGTGAATATATTCACCAATTTTATATATTTTTTGGTGAACGTATTCACCAAATTTATATTTTTTTTAGTGAACGTATTCACCAATTTCAATATTTTTATTGAAATATGGATTCATAGAATTAAAAATAACTTCACTTTCATAAACAAACTTTCAAATATTATTGAAACTTCTAAAATAAAGTTTTACATTTGTAATATGGAATTTAGCGAAGCAAAAAATAAATTCATTCAAACCTGGGGTGCTTTAGGATCTCAATGGGGAATCAACAAAACGATGGCACAAATTCACGCCTTGTTGATGGTTTCTGCCGAACCACTTTCGATGGAAGACATTATGGAAGAACTGCTGATTTCACGCGGAAACGCCAGTATGAACTTACGGGCTTTGATGGATTGGGGCATTGTGTACAAAGAATACAAATCGGGCGAACGAAAAGAGTTTTTTACTGCCGAAAAAGACTTTGACGAACTAGCCGTGAAAATTGCGAAAGAACGAAGCAAACGCGAAATCAAACCCGCTTTAAAAGTTTTGAAAGACGTGTCTTCAATAAATCCCGCTACTTCTTTAGAAACCAAACATTTTGTAGAACAAACTTCTAAACTATACGACTTTGTATTAAAAGCCGATAACATGATTGACAAGGTTACTGAAATCAAAGAAAACTGGATTGGTCGACTGGTTTTAAAAATTATGAAATAAAAAAACAACTACAACTTTTTATTTTCTTTCAACAGATGGAGCTGCTTGTTGGTTAAAATCGACTGAACAACTATTGGACTTTCTAACTAAAATTTCTACTGATAACTATGTAGTAAAAAAATAACTATATGATTATCAATTAATTATATACAAATCGATTTCCTTAACTTCATCTTTCAGCACTATTCAATACTGCAACATCTATCGCTTCGATTAAAAACCTTTTTCGAATTACGATTTTATCAGCCGTGACAGAAATCCATTATTATTTTTGGCAGTAAAAAAGCAGATTAGGAAGAAACCAATTTTTAGACCTCAAAAAACCAATGTACTAAAAATGTTAAAATTACTAAACAATAAACTTTATTATATCAACACAATAGATAATTCTAAAACTTCTTACTACATTTGGATTTGTAAAAAACAACCACTTATGAAAAAATTATTTTTAGCATTATTGCTTCCGGCACTTTCTTTTGCGCAAGACAACGCTGATAAAAAAGTAACTGGAGAACTCAAGTCGAACCTTTTTGACTTAGTTGTAGGAAAATCAGTCAATGTAGGCTACGAGTATTTCCTGAAAGGAAATCAATCCTTACAACTGGATTTAACTGCATTTGACACCTACTCCTATTTGGATGCCAGTGTTTTAGACGAAAATAATTTAATTGGAATTCAAGCCTCATATAACATTTATTTTTCTAAAAATAAAGAGCACCATGGATTTGTCTTTTATCCTTTTGCCAAAATACGTACAGGTACTCAAGTAATTTCTGATTATTATTACAATTTTGACCCTATCGAAGGAGATTATAATTCGGTTTCTAAAGAAGTAGATTTATCTGGTTTTGAAGTTGGACTTGGCTTGGGACACAAATGGCTTTTTAATGACAAGTTGAGTCTTGGCGTGGGTGCTCAAATAGGCCGAAACCTTACAAGCGACCAAGAATTTAGGGACAATTATGGAGAGATCAATTTTAAGACTAACGTTACATTAGGTATTCGGTTTTAAAGAGAATTAAATTTACTTTTAAAGCAGTATCAAGTTTTTTGGTGCTGCTTTTTATTTTTTCAAACTCCGGAGTTTAAAACTCTGTCGGAGTTGCCCATGAAAAAGACCTTCTTTAATTTCTGTGGTAATTAATAAAATTAGTCGTGAAAATTCATTGCCGATTTCTATAGTAAATCACGGCGAAGATGAAATTAATAACCGAATGTAAAACGACTATCAAAACAAGATATATAAACCAACCTAAAACCGCACCTCCTTGTCCGTGATAAAACATACCGTGAATAAAGTACAAACTATAGACAAAATTAATCAGAAAATTAATCCAGATAAGACGACTTCTTACATTTTTACTCAGAAGCCATAACGAAAAGTAGTAGAAGAAAAAGGCAAATAGTACTATTCCCATATCTGAGATCATAATTTAATATCTTTATCAATTAGCGCTTTTTCCATCAATTTTTTCAACTTTATGCTAAATTAGAAAAAATCAGAAATCTATTAGTATTCTAATAAATAAATTGTAACTCCGACAGAGTTTCAAACTCTGTCGGAGTTGTAAATGAAGTTGCGATATGGTTCTTTAATAAAAACATAAGAATATCTTATCTTAGAGTTAAGGTTTTAAATTAGCTTCAGCAACAATTTGGGTACGAGCTTAAAGCTCGCACTAGCTTAGTTGTAAGTAATGCTCGGACGATCGGGGCTGCTTTTTATTTTTTCAAACTCCGACAGAGTTTCAAACTCTGTCGGAGTTGTAAATGAAGTTGCGATAGGGTTCTTTTATAAAAACATAAGAATATCATATCTTAGATTTATGGTTTAAAATTAGCTTCAGCAACAATTTGGGTACGAGCTTAAAGCTCGCACTAGCTTAGTTGTAATTAATGCCCGGACGAACGGGGCTGCTTTTTATTTTTTCAAACTCCGACAGAGTTTGAAACTCTGTCGGAGTTGTTGTAAGTGAAGTTGCGATATGGTTCTTTTATAAAAACATAAGAATATCTTATCTTAGAGTTATGGTTTAGAATTAGCTTCAGCAACAATTTGGGTACGAGCTTAAAGCTCGCACTAGCTTAGTTGTAATTAATGCTCGGACGATCGGGGGAAAGTGATGCATATTACAACTCAGATTCAATTAATTGGGACAAAAGTCGGATAAAATTTTTTTAATAAATAAAATAAGGAAAACTTGAAAATAAACTAACAAATTATGAATCTCAAAAATATCAAACCTTATCATCTTTTTTTTACAGTTGCTTTTCTGATTTTATTGATTGGTATCAAAAGTCAGTATGAAGGCACTAATTTCAGTATAAATATTCACGACACCTATTATGTTATTGCAAATTTTCACTTGGCTATTATTTTTTTTGCATTTTATCTTATTCAGGGTTTTGGCTACTGGATTGTTCAAAAACTTATAAAAAAGAAATTGGTTAGGAGGTTAACAATATTTCATTCTTTTATTTTGATTGGTAGTTTTGTCTATTATTGGATTTTTGTGGGATATTATGAATTATTAGCTGATTCACCTCACCCGCTTTTTGATGATTATCACGAAATGACCAACATCACTTTAACAATTTTGGCTTTGCTTATATTTATAATTGCAGTTCCTACTTTTATTATCAACTTACTAATTGGAATTTTTAGAAAAGCGGATCGTTAATTTAAATCAATTTTTATTTTTAAGGATTTTCCCAAAATCATTTCATTTACCCCCTAGCCCCGATAGAAGCGGTATTCCCGATGCCGTTGCGAGGCACGAAGCAATCAGCGGGAATAAGAGCGGATAGCGGGAACATGGATTGCTGAAACAGACCAAGCCGTTCGCTCCAGAAAAAAATAGTTACAGGCGAAAACTATTATTCCATTTTTTGTAATATTCCTTAAACAAATAGTATTTTTGCACGCTTAAAACAACAACACGATGAGCTCAACTAAAACTATTAAATCGGCCTTAATTTCGGTGTTTTCGAAAGAGGGTTTGGAACCAATTGTTCGGAAACTACACGAACAAAATGTAACTTTTTACTCTACAGGTGGAACGGAAGATTTTATTAAAAACCTAGGTATTCCGGTAGTTGCGGTAGAAGATGTAACGAGCTATCCATCGATTTTAGGCGGGAGAGTAAAAACATTGCATCCGAAGATTTTTGGTGGAATTTTAAACCGGCAAGATCATGAAGGCGATGTGGCTCAAATGGAAGAATTTGAAATTCCGCAGATTGATTTAGTGATTGTAGATTTATATCCGTTTGAAAAAACAGTTGCATCAGGTGCGAGTGAAAGTGATATTATCGAAAAAATTGATATTGGTGGTATTTCGTTGATTCGTGCGGCTGCAAAAAACTTTAAAGATACGGTAATTGTAGCCTCGGTGGAGCAATACGGTACTTTGCTTGACTTGATTACGTCACAAAATGGTGCTACAACTCTGGAAGACCGAAAACTTTTTGCCACCCAGGCGTTTCATGTTTCGTCTCATTATGACACGGCGATTTTTAATTACTTCAATACCGACGAAACTTTTTATAAAGAAAGTATTGCTAACGGACAAACTTTGCGTTACGGCGAAAATCAGCACCAAAAAGGATTTTTCTTTGGTGATTTTGACGCGATGTTTACCAAATTACACGGCAAAGAATTGTCTTACAACAACTTGCTTGACGTGGATGCCGCCGTTAATTTGATTAACGAATTTAAAAACGACGGCCCTACTTTTGCTATTTTAAAACACAACAATGCCTGCGGTTTGGCCAGTAGAAATACGATTTTAGAAGCGTATAATGCGGCTTTGGCTTGCGACCCAACTTCGGCTTTTGGTGGTGTTTTGATTTCGAATACCAAAATTGATTTGGCTACTGCCTTGGAAATCAATAAATTATTTTGCGAAGTGGTTATCGCTCCCGCTTTTGACGCAGAAGCTGTTACAATTTTAGAAGAAAAGAAAAACCGTATCTTGTTAGTTCAACACGAGGTGCCACTTCCTGAAAAACAAGTGCGAACTTGCCTCAACGGACTTTTAGTACAAGACCGTAATAATCTAACGGATACTAAAGAACAACTTAAAACCGTTACCACTACAATTCCGACTGAGGCTCAGATTGCTGATTTGCTTTTTGCTTCGAAAATTTGTAAAAACACCAAGTCGAATACAATCGTTTTTGCCAAAGACGGCACTTTAATTTCATCCGGCACCGGACAAACATCTCGCGTAGACGCTTTGATGCAGGCGGTTGAAAAAGCAAAAACTTTCGGATTTAGCCTTGAAGGGGCTGCCATGGCGAGTGACGCATTTTTTCCGTTTCCGGATTGTGTAGAACTAGCTAAGAAAGCAGGAATCGCAGCCGTAATTCAGCCGGGAGGTTCGATAAAAGACCAATTGAGCATCGATTATTGCAACGAAAATAAACTTGCAATGGTATTTACAGGAACACGTCATTTTAAACATTAATTTGTTTAACTTTGCACGTTCATTTATAATAACTTAAACCCCCAATAAAAGTATGGGATTTTTTGATTTCATGACCGAGGATATTGCAATCGACCTTGGTACAGCAAATACCTTAATCATTCACAACGATAAAGTAGTGATAGACAGTCCATCCATCGTAGCTCGCGATCGAATTACGGGTAAAATTATTGCCGTTGGAAAGGAAGCCAATTTGATGCAAGGAAAAACGCATGAAAACATAAAAACCATACGTCCGTTGAAAGACGGGGTAATTGCAGATTTTGATGCTTCGGAAAAAATGATAAGTATGTTTATCAAAAGTATTCCGGCCCTCAAAAAAAGTCTTTTTACGCCCGCATTAAGAATGGTGGTTTGTATTCCGTCTGGCATCACAGAGGTTGAAATGAGAGCCGTTAAAGAATCGTGCGAACGAGTTAATGGCAAAGAAGTATATTTGATTCACGAACCGATGGCTGCCGCTATCGGAATTGGAGTTGACATCATGCAACCTAAAGGTAACATGATTGTAGACATTGGAGGGGGTACTACTGAAATTGCTGTAATTGCACTTGGTGGAATTGTTTGTGATAAATCGGTAAAAATTGCCGGCGATGTTTTTACCAACGATATCATCTATTACATGAGAACACAACACAACCTATTTGTGGGAGAAAGCACGGCAGAAAAAATCAAGATTGAAATTGGTGCTGCAGTAGAAAATCTCGAATCACCACCAGAAGACATGTCTGTTCAGGGTCGTGATTTATTGACAGGAAAGCCGAAACAAGTAGAAGTTTCTTATAGAGAAATTGCCAAAGCGCTGGATAAATCAATTCAAAGAATTGAGGACGCTGTTATGGAAACCTTGTCTCAAACGCCTCCCGAATTAGCGGCTGATATTTACAACACCGGAATATATCTTGCCGGAGGAGGATCAATGCTAAGAGGACTAGACAAGCGAATTTCTCAAAAAACAGATTTGCCTGTTTATATTGCCGAAGATCCATTGAGAGCCGTAGTTCGTGGTACCGGAATAGCACTAAAAAACCTTACAAAATTCAGAAGCATCTTAATTAAATAAAAATTTACAAATTCATACAATTCCAAATTCCAAAACCTATATTTATTAGTCATACCCTTGGAATTTGGAATTTGATTTTTTTATTATTCAAAAGTTATGCAGCAGATATTTAATTTTATATTTAAAAACAGTTATAGATTGCTGTTTTTGCTGCTTTTAATTATTGGACTAACGCTTACCATTCAAGCCCATTCATTTCATAAAAGCAAAGTGATTAGTTCGGCCAATTTTTTAACTGGTGGTGTGTATGCCACGCTAAACGACATAGATGAATATTTTAGTTTGCGTTCTCGAAACGAAGCCCTAGCTGTTGAAAACGCTCGTTTAAAATCATTGCTTTTTAATCAAATTGATACGGTAACCCTCTCCAAGACTGACACTATTCCAGGTGTAAAGAAAGTAGATGTTTTGGTTTCGAAAGTGATTCATAACAATTACAATTCTACCGAAAACTATCTGACAATCAATTCAGGAAGCAATCAAGGAATTCAAACCGACATGGGAGTGATAAATGATTTAGGCATTGTGGGCATTGTAGAAAAAGTCTCCCCACGATATGCTACTGTATTGAGTGTGTTAAATGTTAAATCTCGGATTAATGCCAAATTTAAAAAATCAAACCACTTTGGGTCGATAGAATGGAATGGCAAAAATACTGGTTTTGTTCAATTGATTGATGTGCCTCGCTTAGCCTCCTCTGTTCGAAAAGGAGACACTGTGGTTACGGGAGCTCAATCACGCATTTTTCCCGAAAATATTAATATTGGCACAGTACATAAAATTTACATTGACAATAAAACCAATTATTATACGATTGATGTAAAATTATTTAACGATATGACCAACTTGGGTCATGTGTACATCATCAAAGACCACGAAAGAGAAGAATTATTGCAACTCGAAAAAGAAACAAAAGAAAATGAGTAGTGCTGTATTTATAAATATCGCCCGATTTATCTTGTTGCTACTGCTTCAAGTGGCCGTTTTCAATAAAATGGACTTTTTAGGTTACATCAACCCGTTTCCGTACATCTTATTCATATTATTATATCCGGTAAATGGAAACAAATATGGGTTACTCCTTTCGAGTTTTTTGTTGGGCATTATCATGGATATGTTTTGCAATTCAGGTGGCGTTCACGCTACAGCAGCCATCACATTAGCAGCTTTACGTCCTACGTTTTTTAAATTTTCGTTTGGTGTAAGTTATGAATATCAAACCATCAAATTAATCGGAAAAATTACTCCCGAACGTTTTTCTTTTATTGCTATTTCTGTACTATCCCATCACTTTGTATTATTCTTGCTCGAAGCATTTCGCTTGAGTTTTTTCATACAAGTAATACTCAGAACGCTTTTCAGTACATTATTTACCATCCTTTTGTGCATCCTTTTAATTTATCTATTTAAGCCTTCCAGACGATGAGAAAAGTCCTTTTGCCTTCAATTATTATAGTTGCTACGGTATTGATTTTACTCCGACTTTTTTATTTACAAATAATCGATGAGTCGCTTAAACTGAAGTCCGATAATAACGCCATCAAAATAAACTATGAATATCCTGAACGCGGCTACATTTACGACAGAAACGATAAATTAATTGTAGCCAATCAACCGTCGTATGACATCATGGTAACGCCAAAAGATGTAAAAAATATTGACACACTCGAACTTTGCAACCTACTTCAAATTACCAAAGCCGATTTTGACCGTATCATAGAAAAAGCCAAAACCTATAGCCCGAGACTTCCATCGGTATTTTTGCCGCAACTCAACAAAAGAGAGTATGCTGCTTTTCAAGAAAAACAGCGAAAGTTTCAAGGATTCGAAATTGTAAAACGCTCACTAAGAGATTATCAAACCAAAGCAGGTGCAAATATTTTTGGATTTATCACACAAGTTAATGATAAAATCATTAAAGAAAACCCGTATTATAAAAGTGGCGATTTGATTGGAAAGCAAGGCGTAGAGCAAGAATACGAACCGATATTACGAGGCATCAAAGGGGTTAAATACCGTCAGAGAGACAAATTTAATAAAGATATAGGTTCTTATAAAGACGGAAAATTTGACACTATTGCCGTGCAAGGCGAAGATATAAAACTCACTATTGATATTGCTTTACAAGAATATGGCGAAGAATTGATGCAAAACAAACGAGGCGGTATCGTAGCCATCGAACCCAAAACAGGCGAAATTTTAGCGCTAGTTACGGCACCATCCTACGATCCAGCCATTTTAGTTGGCAGAGAACGCTCTAAAAACTACACAAAACTCTATAACGATTCTATTGCGAAACCGCTTTTTGATAGGGCCTTGTTGGGAGAATTTCCCCCTGGTTCGCCTTTTAAAATCTTAACGGGATTAGTCGCTTTACAAGAAGGTGTAATCGATGAACAAACTACATTCTTCTGCCGACACGGTTTCAGCTATGGTCGTGGTCGTTTTATGAGATGCCACGGTTTTGGCCCTCATCAGTTGCACAACGGAATTGCCGTTTCGTGTAATACTTATTTTGCATCTGTTTTTATGAAAACAATCAATAAGTACAACAGTCCAGCTTATGCTGTAGACAAGTGGAGCAATCATATTAAAAGTTTTGGTTTAGGGCAATACATGGGCTACGATTTACCTACCGGAAAAAGAGGCTTGGTTCCGAGTTCTAAAATATACAAACGCATCTACCCCAACGGCGGCTGGCGAAGCACCACAATAGTTTCGAACGGCATTGGCCAAGGAGAAGTTTTAATGACGCCCATTCAACTGGCTAATATGATGGCGGCCGTGGCCAATGAAGGTTACTACTACACGCCTCATATTGTTAAAGAAATTAAGGATAATATTATTGATAAAAAATTTGTCACAAAACATCAAACCACAATTGACAAGACTTATTTTAAACCCGTGATTGAAGGATTGTTTGCCGTATACAATGGCGGTACAGCCAATAACCTCAGAATTGAAGGCATTGACATCTGCGGAAAAACAGGAACTGCTGAAAATTATACCAAAATCAACGGCGTTCGAACACAACTTACCGATCACTCCATTTTTGTGGCTTTTGCACCCAAAGACAACCCGAAAATTGCCATAGCGGTTTTGGTAGAAAACGGCTATTTTGGAGCTCGAAATGCAGGGCCAATTGCGAGTTTGATGATCGAAAAATATTTAAAAGGCAGTATTTCGCGTAAAGACTTAGAAACAAAAATTTATAATAACGATTTGCAAACCGAATATGCCAAGTACATTAGCGGACAACCTTTCCGTATAAACGGACGTTAGTGTAAAGCATTTTTTTAGAAATTGAATCAAAATTGGCGGCTGCTAAATAAGACTTACAAATATGAAGAATCAAAGTACACGTAGCAATATGGATTGGATGATGGTCACGTTGTACATTGTCTTGGTGGTGTTGGGCTGGCTCAATATTTACTCTGCCTCATTGCCTATCGAAGAAACTTCTATCTTTGATTTGAATCAGATTTATGGAAAGCAAATGCTTTTTATTATCGTGAGTATTCCGTTGATTATCATAATACTTTCTATCGACGGCAAATTTTTTGAAAAATTTTCCACGGTAATCTTTGTTCTATCCTTAATTGCTATCGCCGGATTATTTGTTTTTGGGAAAGAAATAAAAGGCCAAACCAACTGGTATTCGTTCGGTTCGTTTAGTTTACAGCCTGCAGAATTTGCCAAATTTGCCACAGCATTGGCGCTCGCTAAATTTCTGGGCGATGTACAAGTCAATTTAACACAAACCAAATATCAAATCTTGGCTCTTGGATTGATTTTTTTACCCATTATTTTAATAGCACCCAACGACCCGGGAAGCGCCCTAATTTTTACTTCACTAATACTTGTTTTGTATCGAGAAGGATTACCCGCTTGGTATTTATGGACTGGATTTATAGCCATTATACTCTTCACATTAAGTCTGGTGTTCGAACCTTTATACATTGTTATAGCAGCGCTTTTAATCATAACCTTACAGTATTTTCAATCGCGACTCATACACCGAAATGTAGTTTTGAGTAGCATTATTTTTATTTTAATCAGTGCTTACACATTTTCTGTTTCCTATATTTTTGATAATGTTTTTCAGCAGCACCACCGCGATAGATTTAATATTCTGCTAGGAAAAGCAGTAGACATGAAGGGTATTGGCTACAATATCAATCAATCTAAAATAGCGGTTGGCTCGGGCGGCTGGACTGGAAAAGGCTTTCTAGAAGGCACTCAAACCAAAGGCGGATTTGTACCTGAACAACACACTGATTATATTTTTACAACCGTAGGAGAAGAGTGGGGTTTCTTAGGCTCGCTGGTAGTCATCGTGCTTTTTATAGCCCTCATTTTGCGCATTATTTATTTGGCCGAGCGCCAAAAAACCAAATTCAGTAGAGTTTACGGTTATTGTGTGGCATCTATTTTATTTATCCACTTTTTTGTAAATACGGCAATGGTACTAGGGCTTTTTCCTACTATTGGAGTGCCTCTACCCCTATTTTCATACGGTGGCTCTGGACTTTTAGCATTTACCACTTTAATCTTTATTTTTGTAAAAATGGATGCTAACAAGGTGAACGAGTGGTAGTCCGATAACTCTAATTATACGATATCTATTGCTAAAACGTATATTTACATAACTTATTTTTGACGCTAATGAAAAACAATATCAACGGATTTTCGAAGCTTTCCAAGGAAGATAAAATTAATTGGATTGCTCAAAATTATTTTGCAGAACCTGAAAAAGCGGCTGGTCTTATCAAAAGTTATTGGAACGCCGATGAAAAACTGCAACAATTGCATGATGATTTCATCGAAAATACAATAACTAATTTTTACCTGCCTCTCGGTATTGCACCTAATTTTTTAATCAACGGAACTTACTATACCGTTCCGATGGTTATTGAAGAAAGTTCGGTAGTGGCAGCGGCAGCCAAATCAGCCAAATATTGGTCAGAAAGAGGCGGTTTTAAAGCAACGGTTTTGAATACCGAAAAAATAGGTCAAGTTCATTTTATGTTTACCGGAGATACTGCAAAATTACAAGCGTTTTTTTCCGAAATCAACTCTAAATTAATAGAAGATACCGCCACTCTTACCGCCAATATGGAAAAAAGAGGAGGCGGAATTAAATCCATTGAACTCCGAGACAAAACAGCTGTTTTAGAAAACTACTATCAACTCCATGCTACCTTTGAAACCAAAGATTCGATGGGTGCTAATTTTATTAATTCTTGTTTAGAACAATTTGCAAAAACATTGAAACAAGAAGCCTTAAAATATGCTGATTTCACTTCAAAGGAAAAAGACATTGAGGTAATCATGAGTATTTTGTCTAATTATGTAACCAGTTGTATTGTTCGAGTGGAAGTTTCTTGCCCGGTGAAGGAGCTTGCTGAAAAAGATATTCCAAACCCCCAAGAATTTGCTAAAAAATTGGTAAAAGCCATCCGAATTGCCGAGGTAGAACCTTACAGAGCTGTAACCCACAATAAAGGAATAATGAACGGAGTGGATGCCGTGGTTCTTGCTACAGGAAATGATTTTCGTGCTGTAGAAGCCGGAATTCATGCGTATGCTTCAAAAGACGGTCAATACACTAGTTTGTCTCATGCAAAAATTGAAAATGATATCTTTAGTTATTGGATGGAAATTCCTTTAGCCTTAGGAACGGTAGGTGGCTTGACGAGTTTACATCCGATGGTAAAATTGGCTTTGCAAATACTAGAAAAACCTTCCGCTCAAGATTTAATGAAAATCATTGCCACCACAGGTTTGGCACAAAATTTTGCCGCATTACGGTCGTTGACTACCACAGGAATCCAAGAAGGACACATGAAAATGCACTTAGGAAACATCATCAACCAATTTGAATGTTCTGCGACAGAACGACAACAAGTGGAGCAACATTTTGAAAAAAATCCTGTTTCGCATGCCGCGGTGGTTTCTTTTATTGAAAATTTACGCAAATAAATACGATTTTGATAAAGCGATTTTATAGCAACGGAAAACTCTTGATTACAGGTGAATACGTAGTGTTAGATGGCGCTAAAGCATTTGCATTGCCTACAAAGATGGGACAAGATTTGATAGTTTCACAAACAAGTGAAATCAATACTATTGTTTGGAAAAGCTTTGATTTTGACCAATCAGTTTGGTTTGAAGCCAATTTGAATACTCTTGAAATTTTTTCTCAAAAATTCAAAGACGAAAATGAAGGCATTGCAAAAGTTTTACAAAATATCCTTTTTGAAGCCCATCAGTTAAATCCAATTATTTTACCAAACAAAGGATTTTTGATTGAAACCAATCTTACATTCCCTCGTTTTTGGGGTCTTGGAACCTCTTCAACCTTAATAAATAACATTGCACAGTGGTTTGAAATTGATGCTTTTGTCTTACTTAAAAATAGTTTTGGAGGCAGCGGCTATGACATTGCTTGTGCACAGAACAATTCGCCTATACTCTACTCCATCGTAAACGAAAAACCCGTGGTTGAACCTGTTGATTTCAAACCAAACTTTCACAAGCATTTATATTTCTTGTATTTGAATAAGAAACAAAATAGCAAAGCTGCCATTGCAACCTACTATTCTAAACATTTTGATATTGCCAAAACTAAAACGGCACTTGATTCTATTTCAAAAAAAATTTGTAAGGCACAAGACTTGTCTACATTTGAAATGTTGTTACACGAACATGAAGCGTTATTAAGTGATGTATTAGAAATGGAAACCGTGAAAGAACATTACTTTTCAGATTTTGAAGGAACCATTAAAAGTCTTGGTGCTTGGGGAGGCGATTTTGTCCTAGTTACCTGTTCAACCAACCCTCAAAACTACTTTGCCAACAAAGGGTTTACAACACTTCTGAGCTACCACGAAATGATATTGTAAAAAAAATCCCGATTACTCGGGATTTTTTTATGAATTAATAATAATCTTCAACTAGTAAAACATTGCACGATTGTCTTCAATTTCGGCATTTTCTTTCAGAGCAGTAATTATTCTACCTGGAGCCGATGCACTTTGTCCTTTTAACTGTTCAAGATACGGAGTATAATCTTTTATAGCAGGCGCTTTAACAGCACTTTTTTGTTTTACAACAAAAACCGCCGAAACACCATCAATAGGTTCTGAAACTTTATTAGGAGCTAAGGCGAATGCAGTAGCTACCGCTTTTTGCTCTTGTCCGAATCCGGGCAATACCGCATTTTCGATAGTTACATCAGTAGCCGTTTGTACAGTGACACCTGCTGATTTAGCAATTGCTTCAAGTGTAGTTCCTTTCATTTTTGCTTTAATCAAAGCTACCTTCTTTTCGTTTTTTAATTTTCCTTCAATCATTGGTCGAGCAAGACTGATGGCCATTAAACCTTCTTCGTTTACTTTAACAAGCTTGACTATTACGTTACCTACGTTTGGCACTTCATAACGCTTTACATCACCAGTACTTGTTTTTTTGTCAAAAGCCCATTTTACAATTTGACGCTGATTTTGAACTGATCCAACCGTTTCGTCCATTTTACCAACTTTGATACCAGGAGTAACCGTTAAGCCATTTGTTTTTGCCACTTGATCAAAGTCTTTTTCATTGGCGTCCATTTCGAAGGTAACGGCTTTGTTAAAAATTTGATCGGCAGTTGCTTCAGAAGCTTCAATTTTTCGTGCTACAGTGGCCAAACGAATTCCGTCTTGTTTATCGGTTACATTAATAATATGGTATCCGAATTCAGTTTCTACCAACCCTATTTTTCCGATTGGATTATTGAACACGAAATCATTGAAATTACCGGTCATTTGTCCTCTAGAGAAAAATCCTAAATCTCCACCTTGTTGTTTAGACGAGTCGTCTGAATTGATTTGTGCTAACATTGCAAAAGAAGCAGGATTTGCTTGCACTTGAGCAAAAATTTCGTTGGCTTTTGCTTGAGCTTCTTCTTTAGTTCGTGTTACCGAAGGATTGGCTCTCATGGCGCCAGTGTAGGCAATCAAAATATGACTTGCTTTAGCATTTACGCCGGCTTGTCTGCCTTGAGACTTACTTATGGCGTAGTAACCATTTAGCTTATACGGCCCGTAAATTTCTCCTTGCGGAAGATTATACAACTGTTCTGCTACTTCTGCAGGAAGGTCTTTTTTAGCTACATAACTGGAGTCGTAAGGAATATCAGAATTTCTGTTTACAAATTCGGCTGTGTTTGAAGTTGCACTGAAACCTGCTAAAGTATCATTCTTTTGTGTTTCTTTATTGTAAACAACGTTTCCGTTTAGCAATGCTTGCAATTCCGTTTTAACCAGATTCTCATCATCTGCTGATGGTTTATCTTCAATAATTACCATCGAAAGTTCTCTAGTTTCGTCGGCTTTGTATTTTTTAGGATTCGTTCTCATGAATGCCACAATTTCTTCATCAGTTACTTTTACATCACTGTCTTTGATGGAAGCGAAAGGCACTGCAACGAAATCTAATGAAACTTTGTGAGCACTTAACTCGTATTTTAATTTCGCTTCTGCTGTGGTTGTATACGTTCCTGCTTTTACTAAAGCGCTAAAATTTTGAAATTTTGCATTTAAGGTAGCTTCTTTAATTCGAGCATTCAATTGTGCTTTTAGCACCGGATTTTCTGAGAAAAAAGCATTAAATTTTTTGACATCAAATAAACCCGCCTCGTTTAAGAAAGATGGATTTTGTGCAATGTCTTGGCTTTGTTTCAAAATATCCATTACTTGATCTTCACTCACTCGTAGACCCAGTTTTTCGAATTCTGCGTTTAAAAGTGTGATTGAAACTTCTTGTTCCCATACTCTACTTACCGCTTGAGCAGAAGAAATTCCTTGTCCACTTTTTTCAATGTTATCCACTTTTACCCTGAAATCGTCGAAAGAAATTTCAGTTCCGTTTACGCTTCCTACATCGGTGGGGTTACTTGTAAAACCTCCGTTGTTTAATACATCACCCACTACAAATGCTAGCAAACAAAAGCCAATCACAAGGATTAAAAGAAGTGAACGTTGTCTAATTTTTGATAAAACCGCCATTTTTATGTTTGTTAATTTTAAAATTCAGTTTGCGAAAATACAATTATCTATTTAATAATTATAATATCAACCTTTTATTTTCTATCTATTTGCACTATTTCTTTAAAATTCATTCTAAAATCTCCAACTGGACCAACTCAATCTTTTTATTGGAGGCTTCTGTAATTTCAAATTTATAATTTTCGAACACAAATGAATGTCCAATCTGTGGAATTTCGCTTGTGCAATGTACGATAAAACCACCTAGCGTGCTGTATGAATCCGACTCTGGAATAGTTAAATTATATTTCTCGTTAAGATATTCTACATCTAAACGGGCAGAAAACACAAATACGCTTTCGGAAACTTGATTTTCGGGCAGTTCGTCTACCAATAAATCATGTTCGTCTTCAATTTCGCCAAAAAGAACCTCAACGATATCTTCTACCGTAATCATGCCCGAAGTTCCGCCAAATTCATCCAAGACAACGGCAACGCTTTTTCGCTTTCTGGTTAAAAGATTCAGCACTTCCTTGACAAACATCGTTTCAGGAACAAATTCAACAGGAATCATGATTGCATTTATAGAACTCGGACTTTTAAATAAATCGAAGCTATGAACGTAACCCACTATATCATCGAGTGAATTTTGATAAACTAAAATTTTAGAATAACCTGTAGTAATAAATAATTGCCGCAATTCGGTTAAGGAATCTTGCTGTTCAACGGCAGCTATTTCAGTTCGAGGATTCATGATGTCTCGTGCTTTTACTTCCGAAAATTCGAGTGCATTTTGGAATATTTGAATTTCAGAATCAATGCTTTGCTGATTTTCGGCCGCCTTCATTTGTTCAGAAATATAATTCCCGAGTTCAATTTTACTAAAAAGCAGTTGTTCGTCAGAATTTTTAACGCCTAAGAACACTTTGAGAATCATATTTGAAACTCCTATCATGAGTGACGACAGAAAATAAAAAATTTGGAAAAAAAAATAAGCCGGCACAGCCAAATACTTGAGTAATGTATTGGCATAAATTTGAAAAAAAATCTTAGGAAAAAACTCAGACGTTATAATCAAAATGGTACTGACTACAACCACTTGCAAGGCAAAAACCACTATATATGAATCTTGAAGCCCTTGAGCAATCGCAAAATCTAAAACCACCCTGCTCATTAAAAAACCGTAAATAACGAGTGCAATATTGTTACCAATAAGCATTGCAGCAATAAACTTAGAAGGATTTTTAGTTAACTTGACTAAAACACGTGACACAAAATTCTCTTGCATTTTCTCGATGCCGAGATAGAGTTTATTAGAAGAAATATAGGCAATTTCTACGCCCGAAAAAAAAGCAGAAAGCAGCAAACAAAGTACAATACTGTATGCTTCCATTATTAGGCGTTGGTATTTCTGTTTTTGGCTTTATTATAAAAATTTCTTCTAAAGAAAAACATAAAAACACATACGGCCGCGATGCCAAAACTCAAAAAATAGGGTTCGTCAGGGAGTTGCATTTTTGAAATACCATCGTAAACAAAGATTCCTGCAAAAATTAAATAAATGTATTGTGTAAACTGTAAATATTTCATGGGGTGCGATTGTAAAGTTAGACGTGCTATTTAACTATAAATTCTATATCATTGTAATGCAAATCATTTTAAAAAACATAATTTTTCAGTTTTTTCTTTGAATAAAAGCCAGAAAGCTACTCACTTTGCTCAATTTGACCTGAAAATTTCTGCGTATTCATTACGGTAAAATCTTTGTTGAAATCAATTCCTTCGCCGTAGGATGTGCCTTTGGGAGCTGTGAATTTAAATTTTTCTTCCGTAAAAAACCATGCATTTTTCTGATCAAAATACAATTGTTGTGCTTCTAAAACTTGATTATCTTCAGTAGATATTTTTACATTTCCTTGTAAATCAATTAGTTCTGTCCTTTTAAATTGAATAGCATAATCAGACCGAACGTAAGTTTTCTTGCCATTTTGATCGTATAATGTAACGAAAACACCTTTAGGAAACTCCGTGAAGGGATATTTAACCGTTCCAAAATCCAACATCTTAGATGCCACAAGTACTGCCTTAATCCTTCCTGAATCAGTATATTTTAAAGTAATCGAATCGGCTTCTCCACTCGGATGAAACTCTGAAAGATTGATTTTTTGTACATCTTTTAAATTACTTTCACAGCTCATTGTAAAAAATGAGATTATTACTAGTGTGAAAGTAGGAAAAAGATATTTTTTCATTGAAAGCGCTACTATTAGTTGTATTTTCTCTTAACAAACCATTTATCGTTTAAAGAAAAGCTTACTGTAAAATTGATGTAATTTTCGCGTACCAGATTGGCTGCAGCAGTGCCTCTTCTGCCAAGTTCCACTCCCAGATTTACATTCGAAAAAGATTGTGGCACGGGCAATCCTACCCCAAAGGTAACGGCAGTATCATCAATGGCTTTGTTATTTACCACTAAACCTGTATTTTCATGCCGAAAACCTCCCCTAAAAGTGATACGTTCGAAATAACTTGAGAAAGAATTGTACTGCGGTATGTAATAACCACCAACACTAATTCTTTTACTGTTTTCGAATGAAGCATTTGTGATGTCTGCAAATCGGTTTTGTAATGTATTCGACTGAATTACAGTAAACTCGGCACCTAAAAGCCATTTTCGCTCTTGACCAAAACCAGCACCAATCGCTACTCTGGAAGGTAATTTTACTTCGGTATCAGCTACATTTACCAATTGTTCGTCAATAATAACAGGATCACTTATTGTAGAAAATTGTACGGTGGCAATGGACCTCGTATTTGAAAAACTTAAAGTGCTTTCAGGCGTATAATATCCAGAAAAATAAACTTTATGCTTTGCATTGATTTTCTTTTCCCACATTCCTCCCAAATTAAAACTAAAGCCAGAAACTTGCGATGTATTTAATTCTTGTGTTCCAAACTGAACCAGTTGCTGAAATTCTAAGGCAGAAGTTTCAATTCTACCAAAATTATAATCCATGGTAGCACCAATACTAAAATTAGGAGTCAATCTATAACCTGAGCTAAAAAAAACTCGGTTTACACCACCCGAACCTTCAAATTGATTGGAAGTACTAAAATTTTCGCTTATGGTCGTTTGGTTTTGGATTTGATAACCCACAGCCGAATACGCAACAAGTCCGACACCGGCTCCCCATTTTGGGCTAAGAGGAATTCCTACGTTAAGGTAATCAATCGTGGTGTTCTTTGATCTGCCTGTTTGTGTATTGGTTTCAGCATTAGTTGATGTATGACTTGCTGAGAGGGATAACGTAGTTAATTTAAGTCCGCCGTATCCCGCAGGATTTTGCAGATTGACATGAGTACTGTCTGGAAAAATACTCAAACTACCCATGGCTCTATTTTCGGTACTACCTTTAAACCGTTCCTCGCCTATTCCATAAAATGAATAGGAAGAAGAAGATCCTCTTTGTGCAATGGCAGTTACCGACCATAGGATGCAGAGGCTAACAATAAATTTTTTAATCATTTTTGATTTTGTATTGGTATGTGTCATGCAAACTTTCGAGTAGAAAATTTGAATTGGCAAATATGGTATTTTTTAATCGTTTAGCCAAAAAAACTGCATCGCCACCCGTTAAAATTATTGTAAAGTTTGAATATAGTGATTCATACTCCTTTAAAAATCCTTCTATTTCATGAACTAAACCATTAACTACACCTGAATGTATGGACTCTTGGGTAGTATTTCCGATAAAATGATTCGGGTTTTGTACAGTAAGAAGAGGTAATTTATCCGTAAATTCTGACAAAGCCCGATATCGCATTTGCAAACCCAAACTTATGGCACCACCAAGGTACTCATTATTTTCAGTGATAAAATCATAGGTAATACAACTTCCTGCATCAATAACCAGCCGATTTTGTGCGGGAAATCTCAATACAGCACCTGAAGCCAAAATTTGTCGGTCGATACCTAAAGTATGAGGTGTTTGGTAAAAATTTTCGAAAGGAAAAGAATAAGAAGCCGAAATCCATTCAATTTTTACCCTATTTTTTATAAAATCAAATACCGATTGCTCCAAATTAATCACTGAAGAACCTACCAAAACATCTATTTTTGGAAAATCTTGTAAAATATTTTCAATATTTTTTCTCAAATCTACTATTTGAAAAGCAGCAGAGAAAACTTGCCTATTATTCTCAAAAACAGCAGCTTTGACCCTTGTATTTCCTGCATCTACAGCTAAAATCATATTAATTTGAATTATGCAACAAAGATAGCAATTGATTTTTTTTAATAATTGTTTTGGATAATTTAAAAAACAATCTATATTTGCACTCGCAATAACAAAGGTACCTTAGCTCAGATGGTAGAGCAATGGACTGAAAATCCATGTGTCCCTGGTTCGATCCCTGGAGGTACCACTTAAAAGCCCGAAACGTTTGTTTTCGGGCTTTTTGTTTAGAAAAATCTAGCATTATTTTATGCTTTGTTTCTTTGCAGTTTAACAATTCAAGAAGTATCTTTGCCCCATGTTAAAAATGCTAAACACACCTAATGAAAACTGCTTTGGAAGCAACTAACACCTCTTTTTCGATCAAAGCTGTTTTTTTTGATTTTAAAGAAATTACGAAAGCTGGGCTTGCAATAAGCGTGGTATTCTCTTCTATAGCTGGATTTTTACTTGGCATAACTAATTTTACGAGTCAAACTTGGCTCACTGTTGTGATGCTAGCCATCGGAGGGTATTGCATGGTTGGCGCTTCAAACGCGTTTAATCAAATCATTGAGAAAGACATCGACGCGTTAATGGATCGGACAAAAAACAGACCCATTCCATCGGGACGAATGTCAAAAGCTACAGCATTTACTATCGCAAGTATTTTAACCCTCTTAGGTATTGGCTTACTATACAGTATCAACCCGAAGACGGCTATGTTTGGTGCGATTTCGATATTTTTATACACTAGTGTTTACACGCCCTTAAAAACAGTAACTTCATTGTCGGTATTTGTGGGTGCTATTCCAGGTGCTATTCCTTTTATGTTAGGATGGGTTGCTGCAAATAATGGTGATTTCGGAATTGAAGCAGGTACTTTGTTTCTGATTCAGTTTTTTTGGCAATTTCCACATTTTTGGGCCATTGGTTGGTTTTTGTACGACGATTACAAAAAAGCAGGAATTTTTATGCTTCCCACCGGGCATAAGGATAATGCAACGGCACTGCAAATTTTGCTATACACCATTTGGTTGATATTAGCTTCTTTACTACCTGCTTTGTTACCTACCCTAGGCGTTGTCGGAAGTACATTATATTTGAGCCCAATTGCTGCTGTACTGGTTCTAGCTTTAGGAATCTGGATGCTAGTATATGCAGTAAAATTATACAACAGCAGGAGTGCAAAGGCAGCACGAACTCTGATGCTGGTCAGTGTGATGTACATAACATTATTACAAATTGTTTATATTTCAGACAAATTTTTAAAATAAAATTAGATAATAAAATGACAAAGGAAGAATACATTGAAAGAGAAGGCCGATCTAAAAAACTGCTTCTGTGGTTTTCGATGATTAGTTTTGTGATGGTATTTGCTGGATTAACAAGTGCTTATGTTGTAAGTAAATCAAGAAGCGATTGGAAAAATTTTGATATACCATCTGCTTTTATAATCAGTACTGTTGTTATTATTTTGAGTAGTATCACGTTTCATTTGGCAAAAAAAGCAATTCAAACTAACAACAGAAGTATGACCAGTGCATACTTGCTAGCTACTCTAGCTTTAGGCCTAGGTTTTGTATATTTCCAATTTGAAGGTTTTAGCCAATTGGTAAAACTAGGACTACACCCCGTTGGACCCACAAGTACAGTAACCACTTCGTTCATGTGGATTGTGGTTATCACTCATTTACTCCATCTTCTTGGCGGGCTAATTTCTATTTTAGTTATAATTTATAATCATTTTAAACAAAAATACAATTCAACTCAAACCCTTGGAATTGAACTAGGTGCGATGTTTTGGCACTTTTTAGATTTTTTATGGTTATATTTGTTTTTATTTTTATATTTCTTTAAATAAGAAAAAAACGTAAATTTGGGCACTTTTTAACGAATTAAATTTTATGGGAGCTACAGTAACTACTGCGAAGAGTGAAGGCAAAACATGGGGCGGCGGAAACGAACCGATGAATGCCAGTTATGGAAAACTGATGATGTGGTTTTTTATCGTATCGGATGCTTTAACATTTTCAGGCTTTCTAGCCGCTTATGGTTTTTCTAGATTTAAATTTATAGAGACTTGGCCTTTACCGGACGAAGTTTTTAACCACTTTCCATTTATGCATGGCGTTAACGCACCGATGTATTATGTGGCATTGATGACGTTTATTTTGATTTTTTCTTCTGTAACTATGGTTTTGGCCGTAGATGCAGGACACCAAATGAAGAAAAGTAAAGTAGCTCTTTACATGTTTTTAACCATCATCGGAGGTCTTATATTTGTTGGCTCTCAAGCATGGGAATGGAAAAACTTCATTAAAGGAGAATATGGTGCTGTAGAAACACAAGGAGGAAGTTTACTTCAATTTGTAGACAATACTGGAAAAAGAGTTAAACTCTCTGACTTTGCAGTTAATCTTCCTGAAGATCGTGTACAAGACACAAGAGATAAGGGAATTTGGTTTTCTAGCGAAGGAAGTCTGCCTACCTATTCCGTAGCGGAAGTACAAGCCGGATTTGCTGCTAATCCTAATTTATTAATTAGAACCGAGGTGATTTATCATCCATCAGATGCTACTAAAGCAGATAAAACATTACATCCAACATTAAACAGCAAACCAAAACACAAAACAGTTCTTACGAGAGAAGCCTCTGAGGCAATGTTAAAAAACGCACATTATGTTGTAGAAGGTGCAAATTTGGTGCGTAACGAGTATGGAAGCAAATTATTCGCTGACTTCTTCTTCTTTATTACTGGGTTTCACGGATTCCACGTTTTTTCTGGAGTAGTAATCAACATCATCATCTTTTTTAATGTTCTTTTAGGAACTTACGAAAAACGAAAAAATTACGAGATGGTAGAAAAAGTAGGACTTTATTGGCACTTTGTTGATTTAGTTTGGGTATTTGTATTCACATTCTTCTACTTAGTTTAATTCTAAAAAAAATAAAAACATGTCACACGACCACGTATCAAATACAAAAAGAATTTGGAATGTATTCATGTTACTTTCAGTAGTAACAATTGTAGAAGTTGTTCTAGGAATTTTCAAACCAGATGCATTGTACCATAATTCATTCTTAGCAATGAATTTATTAAACTGGATTTTCATATTGCTAACTATTTACAAAGCATACTACATTGTTTGGGCCTTTATGCACTTAGAAGGAGAAAAAAGCAGTTTAAGGTATTCGATCGTTTTACCTCTTGTATTTTTAATTTTATACATCATGTTTATTTTCTTGATCGAAGGAGACTATATTTATGGGATTTTTAAAGATTCAACCATCAAATGGAATTTTTAACACCATATTAGATATATTGAAAGGGACGCTTTGCGTTCCTTTTTTTATTTTTGCTACTCGATTAACGTACCCCATTTTAAATATGGATGAAGGTCAAAAGCTAATCAATTAAACGAACATTTTATCACAATAAAATTAAGCATCCAATACGATTAATAGGTATGAAAAAAAATCTCGTTTTATTTAGTTTGTTTGTTCTACCCATTGTAGCCTATTTATTTTTTGCGTCAGGTGTGAATACTTTTTCTACTTTGCCGGTTTTAACACCAAAAATTCCCGAGTTTGGAAATTGGAAAACGGCAACAAACGAAGAAATTAGGTTAGAAGGAAAAATTACAATACTGAGTTTCGGTGGTTTTGATGTGTACAAAAACCGAGGGAATTACTTTAATCTAAACGAGAAAATATACCAACGGTACCATAAATTTGCAGACTTACAATTTGTGGTACTATCGCCAATCGGGACTGAAAAAGACGTAGAGCAATTTAAAAATAAACTAGCCGAAACAACAGATATGGCTCAATGGAAATTTATTTTTGCAACGCCTTCTGAAATTAATACCTTTTACGAAAGCCTGAATCTTAAGAAAGATCAGCTTGACGCAAAGGTGGGAAGTAACAACGTTTATATCGTTGACAAAGCGCGAAATCTTAGAGGTCGAAAACTCCAATCAGAGAAAGAATACAAAGAAGGTTATAGCATGTTTTATGTTTCTGAATTGCACAACGAGATGCTAGACGACTTTAAGATTGTTCTTTATGAATATAAAGCCGCACTTAAAAGAAATCGCAACGCTACAAAACAATTATAATTTACTTTGGTTTGAAAAATAAATCATACATAGGAATTTCGTTTATCATTTTAATTTTTGGAATTCTAGTAATTCCGACAATTATTAATCGAATTAAAGAGGATAATATCGTTAAAAACGACCGTTTAAATATTCAAACTAAACACATTAAAAGTGATTTAGTAACCATCGGTAAAGCACCTGAGTTTAGCCTTACCAACCAGCATAATCAAACTATTACGAACGAAAATTATGCAGGAAAGGTGTATGTTTTGGAGTTTTTCTTCTCAACGTGTCCCACAATTTGCCCAAAGATGAATGCAAATTTAAAAGACGTACAACAGCAATTTAACGGAATTAAAGATTTTGGTATTGCCTCCATAACCATCAACCCAGAAACAGATACACCTGCGACGTTAAAAAAACACGCCGACGATTTAGGAATTACAGCTCAAAATTGGCATTTTTTAACCGGAAAACAAGATTACATTTATAACCTTGCCAACAAAGGTTTTAATTTATATGCTGCCGAAAACAGTAAAGTTAATGGTGGTTTTGAGCATTCAGGTCTTTTTGCCTTGATTGACAAAGAAGGAAATATTAGATGCCGAAAAGACAACTTTGGAAACCCGATTTTATACTATGATGGTTTAGAAAAAGCCGGCATAAAAGCAATAACAGAAGACATAAAACTACTTTTAGAAGAATAATGAAAACAGAAGCGAATACCGTAGAGTTAAAATATCAAAAATGGATTATTGCATTATCTATAATTATACCCATAGCAGTGGCTGTATTATTCAAAGTAAAACTCAAAGACTTTGGTTTTGATGTAGAGCCGCTCACATTTTTACCTCCTATTTATGCTACCATCAATGGTTTTACCGCTATCCTTCTCGTTGCAGCAGTAATTGCCATAAAAAAAGGCAACAGAATTTTGCATGAACGATTAATGAAAACTGCAATTACATGCTCAGTGGCGTTTTTGGTGATGTACGTGGCGTATCACATGACTGCTGACTCGGCAAAATTTGGAGGAGAAGGAATTATCCGGCCGATTTATTTCTTCATCTTGATATCTCACATTGTTTTGTCGGTAGTGATCATTCCGCTTGTGCTGTTTACGTATGTTCGGGCTTTAGCACAACGCTTTGACAAACATAAAAAACTGGCTCGAATTACATTTCCAATTTGGTTGTACGTTGCCATAACCGGAGTTATTGTCTACTTAATGATTTCTCCTTATTATACTTAATACGCTTTTCAAGTATTTTAAAAGACAAAAAACCTTAATGATACTACAACTGAATAAGAAAATCGGACTGTTTCTAGGAATTACACTATTGTTTTCCACAAAAACATTTGCTCAATGTGCCATGTGTCGTGCCGTTTTGGAAAGCGAAGATGGCGGAATAAAAGCGGAGGCTGTTAACGATGGCATAGTTTATTTAATGGCGTTTCCGTATATCCTCGTTGGAATAATTGGTTACATCGTGTACCGAAGTCGCCAGAAAAAATCAACATAACTACTCGAGTCCATCTATCTTTAATTTCACTTGGCCGTTAATGGTTAAAAATGCTAAAATTGCTTTGTTTGTTAATTGTACTTCGTTAAAATTAATCGCCCCCATTTTTCCTTGAATAAAAACACCAGGCATGGGCGAATAATTGGTCAAATACTTAAGCATCGTAGCCCTACCCTCTTCTAAATTTGGCGCAATAGAATATTTGCAACTCTCCTGCATTTGTTTGAGAATTACTCCCGAAGCCAACCAATTTGCCGTTCGAATGAGGCTTGATTTGGTATCCAAAGCATAATCTAAATTTTCGAAGTAAATTTCTTTTGTAGCCTCGTTAAATTTTGGAACTCCCATAAGGTAAACCGTACCATTTAAGCTCCCTTCAAGCCCTAAGGCAATCACAATTTTACCGTCTTTATGCCATAAATCTACAGCTATGACCTTAACTTTTCTTTTTCCTGAAGCAAACTCTTGACCCTGAAAATTTTTGGTAATTACTTTTGAAGCATCCGCATAAGTAGAAACCGCAATAACATTTGCCGAAAAGGCATCTGGAAATTTAGCAACTGGTTTGAGGGCTATTTTGGCACGATCAAAAACTTTGGCAGGCTGCTTCCCAATCAAAGTTTCGATAGTACATTTTAAACCCATTTGCATTACTACCGCGTTTCCGTTTAAGGCGGCATCAGTAGCATACAACTCTGTAGGCACGACTCTGAGCCAAGACTCATAGGCTTCGTTCATTTCAAAAGGCGTGGCTACTTTATCTAGAGCATCGAGCACATTGGGTTTAAAATCCATGGATTCATCGATGGATTCGTCAATTGCTTTTTCAATTTTATTTTTAAATAATTGAATTGTTGGATTTATTAAATAAGTAATTGGCGCATCTTTTCCGAATAGTTTAACCGACGGACTCTCGTTCCATTTTATAGATTTAAATTCGGTCTTTGTGTTTACTTTCCAATTTTTCAAAGCCACAGAACTGAGCAATGTAACAACTCCATTAAAGTTAAATTCTTTGACGTTATATAAATCCATTCCTAACTTGTCGGTTCCGATACGGTATTTTACATTTACTTTTAAGGGAAGGTCCGTTCTGATTTTTCCTTTTTCATTTTCAATAACAATTGGTGCTTGTTTCCAAATTTTCACCGTATAATCATCCTCTTCAAAGGAGTTATCTTCATAGATAAGCCCGCTTAAAAATTTATTGGTTTGATTTTCAATATCCTTAATTTTTAAAGAAATCGGCATACTGATAAACGACGATTTGTGGTCGTAAATCAATGGTGAGGCATCTTCTGGAGCGGGTTTTAATGCTTCTATTTTACTGGTAGACGAACAAGAAATTATACTCACATAAAGCGTTACCAAAACCAATAATCGAAAATTTGCAGCCATAGCATTCATTTTTAACGTTGCAAAATTAGCTATTCAAAAAATATTTTTGAGATAGAATGTAACAAATAAAATATTTTTCGTCCTATAATAACATTTTTGAACAAAAGAAGTTTAGAATTTGTGGAATAATACAGCAGTAAATTCAAAAAAAAATAGTTGTAAAATGATTGAAATTAAAGACTTACATAAATCCTATCAAACGGGAAGTTCTTCGTTACATGTTTTAAAGGGCATCAATTTCAATGTTGCGGAAGGCGAATTAGTTGCCATCATGGGATCATCTGGATCGGGAAAATCGACTTTACTGAATATTTTAGGAATTTTAGACGAGGCCGATTCTGGGTCTTATACCTTAGACGGTGTCCCAATCAAAAATTTGAACGAAACCATTGCCTCACGCTACCGCAATAAATTTTTAGGCTTTGTATTTCAATCCTTTAATTTGATTAATTACAAATCTGCCTTAGATAATGTAGCTCTCCCTCTGTATTATCAAGGCGTTCCTACCAAAGAGCGTAACGAAATAGCTATGAGTTATTTGAGAAAAGTAGGTCTCGAAACACATTCGCACCACCTTCCAAACGAGCTTTCTGGAGGTCAGAAACAGCGTGTAGCAATAGCTCGAGCGATGGCATCTCATCCTAAAGTTTTGCTGGCCGACGAACCAACTGGAGCGCTTGACACCAAGACCTCTTATGAAGTAATGGAACTGATTCAAGGTATCAATGACGAGGGCAAAACGATTTTAATTGTAACGCACGAACCCGATATTGCCGCAATGTGTAAACGAAACGTGATATTAAAAGACGGCGTTATCATCGAAGATAAAACAATAATTCAACAAAGAGTAAAAGCGTATGTTTAATATTGAAAGATGGCAAGAAATTTTTCAGGCAATCAGTAAGAACAAACTGCGGACGTTTCTTACGGGTGTTTCTGTGGCATCCGGAATTTTTATTCTAGTGATACTTTTAGGGGCAGGACGAGGTATTCAAAACGGAATTCAGAATCAATTTGCCAAAGACGCTACCAATAAAATCGAAATTTATCCAGGAGTAACTCAAAAAGAACATAAAGGTCTGGGTATCGGACGACTTACTAAATTAAAGAACCGTGATTACGAAATTGTAACCCAAAAGTTTGAAGATTTTATAGATTATAAATCCAAATTGTATTCCGTTTGGAGTGGTAATATTGTTTATGAAAACGAAACCGGTACGTACCGTATAGAAGGTGTTAATCCGAACTATCAATTTATAGAAAATGCAGGTTTGAAAGAAGGCCGTTTTGTTAATTTTAGTGACATTGAAAATTTCGAAAAAGTAGCGGTTATTGGAAACAAAGTAGCCTTAGACCTTTTCAAAGAAAAAAATATTGCCCTAGGAAAAAACATCAACGTATCAGGAACCATATATAAAGTAGTCGGTGTATTTACAGATCCGGGAGGCGAAAGAGAAGAAAGTAGAGTTTTTATTCCTATAACTACCGCACAACGAGCCTACAGTGCTGGAGACAACATCAGGAGTATGGCTTTTACCATGCCTAAATCAGATAATTTTGAGCAAGCAGTAGCGGAATCCAAATACTTTTCATCTCAATTAGAAAAAATACTGAAAGAACGACACGACATTGCACCAGACGATGAGAATGCTTTGTACATTAACAATTCACTAGAAGAAGCCAAAAATGTATACATGATGACCGATGCAATCCAATTATTCTTTTGGTTTGTAGGAATTCTCACTATCATTGCCGGTGTTGTAGGAGTAGGAAACATTATGCTCATTGTAGTTAAAGAACGAACTAAAGAAATCGGAATACGCAAAGCACTTGGAGCAACACCCTATTCTATCATCACCATGATTTTACATGAGGCTGTTTTTATTACATTGATTTCTGGTTTTATAGGCTTAATATTAGGACTATTACTTTGGGCAGGAATTGGCCCTTTTATAGAAAGTGATTTCTTTTCGCACCCTGAAGTCGATTTTAAAATTGCCATAACTACTGTAATCTTACTGACAGTTGCTGGTGCTTTTGCTGGCTTTATACCGGCCTACAAAGCCTCTAAAATCAAACCTATTGTAGCACTTAGAGACGAATAATTATGATAAATAAAGATCAGTGGAATGAAATTTTGGAAGCCCTTTCGGCCAAACCGCTACGAACTTTTATTACGGCGTTTGGTGTTTTTTGGGGAATTACAATACTTGTTATTTTACTTGCCGCAAGTAAAGGATTAGAAAATGGAGTCCAAAGAGGGTTTGGAGGAATGTCTACAAATTCGATGTTCATCTGGACTAGCTCAACATCCAAACCGTACAAAGGCCTCCCCCAAGGACGTTTTTTTAATTACAAAAATGGCGACATTGATGCTTTAAAAAATGAATTTCCTAACTTACAATACGTCTCGCCACGAAATCAGTTGGGTGGGTTTAGAGGTTCAAATAATGTAATTCGTGGCACAAAAACGGGTGCCTTTAATGTGTATGGCGATTATCCAGAATACATTTTACAGCAGCCCATGAAAATCATTAAAGGTCGGTTTTTAAATTACGAAGACATTCATCAAAAAAGAAAAATTGCCGTTATTGGAGAGGGCATTATACGAGAATTATATCAGCCAGGCGAGGAAGTCTTAGGAACGTATGTAAAAGTAAACGGGGTTAACTTTATGGTTGTGGGAGTTTACAAAAGCGTTTCAAGTATGGGAGGTGATGCCGAAGAAAAACAAAAAGAAATTTACACCCCATTTACCACATTTCAGCAAGCTTTTAACTACGGTGATATTGTAGGCTGGATGGCCATAACAGCTAAAGATGGCCACCCCATTACGGAGTTAAAACCTAAAATATTCGACCTTTTAAAAGAACGGCACACCATAGCCCCAAACGATGAAAGAGCCATTGGCAACTTTGATTTATATGCCGAATATTCAAAAATAAACGGATTATTTACCATTTTAACCGTTGTTTCTTTTGTTGTAGGAGGTCTCATTTTACTTTCGGGTGTTATTGGTATCATCAATATCATGCTCATCGTGGTTAAAGAGCGAACCAAGGAAATCGGAATCCGACGGGCACTTGGCGCTACTCCTTGGGACATTAGAAAACAAATATTAACAGAATCTGTTGTGCTTTCTTTAATTGCTGGAATGGCTGGAATAATATTTTCAACAGGCATTATTTTAATGGTCAACAGTATTCTCGAAGGATTGCCTAATGCCGCAGATGTTATGTTTGTAAACCCAAGCATCAGCCTTAGCATTGTGGTGGCCGCTTTACTCATACTCGTAATTTCAGGTTTGATAGCTGGATTTATTCCTGCACAAACTGCTATTAATACAAAACCAATTGACGCTTTAAGAACAGAATAACAACAAAAATTAACTGCACTAAAAATGAAAAAAAGAACAACAATTATCATCCTAATAGTATTAGCAATTGCTTTTGGTGGCGCGTTATACTACTTGTACCAAAAAAACCAACAGTCGCCGATTATTTATAAAACTGAAAAAGCCGAGGAACGAACAATTATAAAAAACACGGTGGCTACAGGAAAAATTGTTCCAAAAGAAGAAGTATTAATCAAACCGAATATTTCAGGAATTATCCAAGAAGTTTATGTAGAGGCGGGCGATGATGTCAAGGCAGGAGACCTAATTGCCAAAATTAGAGTGGTACCAAATGTTTCTAGCTTAAACAGTGGTTATAACCAAATACAATCGGCTAAAATTGATTTAGACAATCAAGAAAAACTCTTTAACCGACAAAAAACCTTATTTGACAAAGGAGTAATTTCGGCTAATGAATTTGATGTGGCCCAAACTGCCTATAAACAAGCACAACAAAACTACCGTGCCGCACAACAAAACGTAGAAATTATCAAAACCGGAACATCGAAAAATACCGCAAGCTTGGCACAAACGATGATTCGATCTACGGTGACAGGAATGGTGCTCGATGTGCCTGTAAAAGCAGGAAACCAAGTTATCGAAAGCAACAACTTTAATGAAGGGACCACCATTGCAAGCCTTGCCGATGTGGGAAATATGATTTTTGAAGGAAAACTAGACGAATCTGAAGTGGGGAAAATAAAACTCAATTTGCCCCTAGAAATTACCGTTGGAGCCATCGAAAACAAAAAATTTGAAGCCGTACTGGATTACATCGCGCCTAAAGGAACCGAAGAAAATGGCGCTGTTCAGTTTCCGATAAAAGGAACGCTAAACAACAAAGACAATACATTTATTCGTGCAGGTTTGAGTGCCAATGCGTCAATTATTTTGGAACGTGCTGATAAAGTTTTGGCCATCAAAGAAAGCTTGATTCAATTTGACGAAAAAACAAAAAAATCATTCGTAGAGGTAGAAGTAGGTACTCAAAAATTTGAAAAGAGAAATATCACTTTAGGCGTGAGCGATGGAATTTACGTTCAGATCAAAAGCGGCATCACTAAAGACGATAAAATTAAAGTGTGGAACACTGGCGTAGAATAATCATTTACTATCTTTATAAATTAAATAATAAACAAAAGGAACAAAATACAAACTTACAAAAGTTCCCACTATCATTCCTCCGATGAGAGTTATTGCTAGAGGCTTTTGCAAAACATTACCCATCCCATTACCTAACATGACAGGCAACATTGCCAAAATTGTTGTTAACGAAGTCATTAGTATTGATTTCAATCGCATTTTACCACCTACTTTAATGGCTTGTCTTATTGGCAAGCCTTCTTTTATTAATACATTAAAAGTATGTATTTTAAAAATACTATCATTGATGATTATACCACTCATGATAATGATTCCAATAATCGACATAATATTTATTGACTCTCCAAATAGATACAAAAATATTAAGGAGGCACAAATATCTATGGGGATTTCAATCAAAATAATTAAAGGTTGAAGTAATGATTCAAACTGAGCAGCCATAATAAAATAAAGCAATAGTATCGATATAAAAAAAACAAAAAACAATTCGCCTTTAAGTTTTTCTAAATCAAAATTATTACCAGTAAATTGGATTTCCCAATCCCTATTTTCTACAAATTTGTCTTCAATTTTTGAAATTTGACTTTGATCCATTATATCTAGTTTAGCGACTAGTTTACCGCCTCTCTGGTCGCCAAAAATAGATTTGTATTTTTCATCATATTTAATTTTGACTATATTTTGCAAGGAAATTAATTGACCCCTTTGATTCATTACAAAAGTTTGTTCAAAAATAGTATTTATATTGCTTTTTTTGGAACTTAATTTTATTGGAATAAATTTTTGCGAACTTTTTAAATCATTAAATCCATATTGATTGAAACTTGATTTGATTTTTCCAATTAAATCATTATAAGAAACATTATATAATTTTAGCTTTTCGAAATCTATTTCTATTGTTGCACTTTTTTGAAGAGAAAAACTGTTCTCTCTAAGTTCCAGCAACGATAAAATAGCATTAGCATCTTTCTCTTTGGGGACTTCTTTTGATTTTTTGGAATATATATTGGCAACAAGTTGATTTTCGTCTGAACCAAAAATATATTCAAATAAATTTTTTGTAGCTCCAAAAGAAAAGCTTGCCAGTTGATAATTTTTCTTTAGTTGATTTTCAATTTCTTTTTTAGTTTGCTCAAGCGTCTCTCTATTCTGCGTTTTTATATATATTGTAGCTTCAGAAACGTTTTTACTTTGTTCTCTATTTAAAAAATATTGTTTCTCACCTAATTCTGGAAGATAGATAATTATTTTAGAATGATTTAATGTTTCAACTCTTCTTGAATTTTCAGATAATGAAATATTTTCATTCCAATTTATTGTCAAAACTGTTTCAGATTGATTAAAATCGGGTAATTTTTGATAAGTCAGATTGTATCCTGCTATGACACCAAGGACAATTACAAGAAAAATTATGATATAAGTATTTCTTATCTTAGCAAAAAAATAGTGGTAACCACGGTCATGCCAATTTTCTATACTTTTGATATAAAGTAATGAACGCCTTTTGGCTATTCTTTTCTTTATTGAATAAAAAACTATGGGAATGAAAAATATTGATACTAAAAAAGATGAACAAAGTCCGATAGTTACTGCAATAGCTTGATCAAAAAAAAGTGCACCGCTAATACCGCTTAAAAAAATAAGTGGTAAAAAGATCATACAGGTAGTTAATACTGAGCTAATCATAGGTGTAATTAACTCTTCTGCCCCTTTTGTGCAAGCTTCTACCAAATTATTGCTCGACTGTAGCCGCTGTGAAACATTGTCAATAACAATTATTCCGTTATCAATCATATTTCCAACTCCTAAAATTAATCCTGCCAATGAGATAATGTTTATGGAAATATTAAACCAGTATAAAAATATAAAACTTAACAATAAGGACACTGGAACAGTAATACTAATAATGAAAGAAGTTAGTAGATCTTCAATAAAGAAAAACATTACTATAATAGTTAATAAAGAACCTATAACGAGACTTTGTAATAAATTGTTTATTGCCAGTTCTAATAACTCTGCTTGATTACTATGAGTGTTAAATTCTATACTTTTATACTCATCTTTCATAGACGAAATCACTTCCATTAAAGATTGTTCTAAATCATCTACTCTTGCATCGGCTTGCTTGATTATTGCTATATTTATAGCTCTTTTACCATTAAAGTATACAATTCCTTTATTCTCTTGATTTTGCAAGCTTATTTTTGCAATATCTTTTAGCTGTAAAATTGTATTGTTCTTTTGAAGGAAAATATTCTTTAAATCATTTAAATCTCTCAAAGGATTTGAAAAATTAAAATGGTATTGATAGGCGCCGTTTTGAATTAGTAAATCACTATATTCAAAATTATTTTCTAAAACTGTTTTAATTATTTCATCATCCGTAATCCCTAAGCTATTTATTTTTTCTTGGAAAGGTTCAATAATAATTTCAGGACTAGTTAATCCATTTACATCTGCGAAGGCAACATTTGGCAGTTGCTCTATTTGTTTTTTTAAAACATTTTCGGTTAACTGACTTAAATCTAAGAAATCGTTTTCACTTTTTTCTTTTTTTAAATTCAATGATAAATAAACAATTGGAATATCTGTAGTTGAGGCTTTAATTACTTTTGGTCTTTCGAATTCCCGTGGAAAAGAATTCAACAAACCATCTATTTTTTCGTTTGTTTCAATATAAGAATAGTCAATATCTGTTCCATATTCAAAAACAAGTTTTATTGTTGCAGAGCCATCTCGTGTTTCGCTTTGAATATCTTTCAGGTTAGAAACTTGTAGTAAATGATTTCGTAAAGGCCTTACGATAGTGTTTTCCAATTGGCTGGCCGAAACATTATGATAGGCTACTTTAACCGTTATTTCCGGAATTGGAATATTAGGAAGCAAAGACGTTGGTATTTTATTGATACTTATAAAACCTAGTGTAACAACAATTAGTGCTATTGTAAAAACAGCAATAGGTCGTTGAATTAAATATTTAAGCATCAGTTGTGTTTTATTATTTTTACAGTCGAGTCGTGAGAAAGATTTTGATTGTTCGAAACAATAATTGTATCACCAATTTTTAAACCCTTTTCAACGGAATAATTCTTGCTGCTTTCAAAGCCTATCGTAACATAATTCCATTTTGCTAACCCTTTTTCTAAGGTAAACACAATCTCTCTATTGGATCGCAACACCACTGCCTCTTTAGGTATGACAACTGTATTGTTTATAGTTTGATTGACAAATATCTTTACATTCATTCCGTCATAAAGATCATTTTTTCTAGAAATGATTTTTGCTTTTATAAACACAAATCCTTCTGAAGAAATTGAAGGATTTATTTCAGATATTGTTGCACTATACTGCTTATTGTTTCCTGTATAACTCTGAACCGTTAAAGATTGTCCTTTTTTGATAAAATTGACATCACTCTCCAAAACATTAAACTCCACTTCTAAAATGTTAGTATCTAGCAATGAACAAAACACCTCTGATGGTGAGATTAAATTTCCTTGCTTCGATACTAAATTTGCAATTGTTCCTGAAAAAGGTGCTTTCAAAAAAGTTTGCAAATATAATAATTTCGCATTTTCTAAAGCATTTTTTGATTCTACATAGCCTGATTTGAATTGTATTGTTTTTAATACATTATCAGGTATATCTTTTTCCTCTTTACTGCCAAAACCAAAGTTAATTTTTTCCTCTAGGTATTTATTGGTTGCCTTATCAAACTGGATCTGATTTCTTTCCAATGCGTTTTTCAAAAGCTCATTTTCAAGCTCAGCAAGGATGGTTCCTTGCTGAACAAATTGTCCGTTTTTTACGTGAATTTTTGAAATTTGCTCTGTTGTTTTAAACCTAAGTTGAGCATTCTTTTGTGCAAACACCTTACCGTTAGTAACTATTTGTTTTTCAAAAACACTCTTCTTAATTACTTCTGTCGTTACGTTTTCAGATGTTGAATTTGGAATATATTTTACTTCATCTTTACTTACTTTATTGCAAGAAATAAGAAGTTGAATTAATAAAATAAATGACAAAAATTTCATGTTAATTGATTAAGGAATACAACGTGACAACGTGGGTTTCGCAATGAAAATTGTTTATTTATTTTCAACAATACCTCTAAATAACAATAATACTGGTGGATTATCATCATTGTTGAAATATACGTTTATTGTTTGCTCAAAAAAACCTATCTTATGATTATCATAAAATACATGTACAAATCCAGTCTGACCAGATTTAATTTTTTCCTTACTATAATTCGCTTTTGTACAATGACAGTCTAACTTTACTTCTTTTATTAATATTTCATTTTTACCAACGTTTTTAAATTCGAAGCGAGCTACAGATTCTTTTCCTTTTGTCACTTTACCAATATCAATCATTGTTGCTTCAAACTTATAAGTTATTTCTGATGAGGAGCAGCCCAGCAAAGCTAACAAAGGGAAAAAAAAATAAAATCTTTTAATTGTAATCATGTATCATCAAAATTGGATTATTTTCTGTCGTCGATTCTTTTAATATTTGCGCAAGGGTAGTATCTATTCTCATTAAATCATCTGTAAAACCTTTATTTTCTTGACTTAATAAGTGATATAAATCCGGGTACAATCCTGATATAAATTTATCATCTGCCGTCAAGCCAATTGGTGTTGAAAAAAAATACAAATACTGCCTATAATTCTCTATACTTTTAGAAGTGAAAAGCTCTTTGGTTTTTTTGTTGAAAAATCCAATTTCCTGATAATCATTTGTGTATCTAAAAACAAAATATTTGTTGTTTTCTATATACCTATTTTCCAATATTGCCAATAAATCTGTTCCTGTGGTTTTATTATTAAATTCGGAATACTCTAAATGAGAATATATTTTTTCTTCAGGCCATTTTGACTTGCCTAAATCAATATTATATTTTGCTTTTATAATATTGTTTCCTTTTATTTCATAAATTATAGAGGATAAACTTTCCTGATACAGAGGCCATTTACTTTTGTTGTTGATTCCGCCTGTATAATCAAATCCAAAATATTCGTGGTCTTTAGGATAAGGAATTTCTTCATTTAATATTTTTCCAGTTAAATCCGTAAAAACCAAATCATTAAAATTCATATTAGAGTTATACGTTGAAAAAATATAATTATTATTAATAATGGCTATATTTCGCGGAAAAAAACTATCAAATTTAATTTTTTTTATAAAGTTTCCTTGAAAATCGTAGGTTAAAACCGCCATCGAATTTTCATCTACGACAGCAACTTCTTTCTTACCTCTATTAATACTAAAATCACTTATCTTATTATACTCTCCAGGTCCATTGCCTCTAACTCCAATTTTGTTAATCAACATTCCTGACGCATCAAAAACAAAAATATTAGATTTTTTTTTATCAAAAACAAAAAATTTATTATCAATATTGAAAACGCTATGGATTTCGGCAATAAAATCATCGTTTGCAATACCCTGAAGAACTATTAAGGAAATGTTTTTGATAAACTTGTTGAGCTCAATATTGCCTTTTTTCGCCTTGTCAATTGATATTGTTGTAGCTGTCGCAACATCTATTGTTGACACATTTTTTTCTGAACATCCATAAACAGCAATTACCATTAGTAATATAAATTGTTTCATAATATTTTATTTAAAGAAAATCCAAATTTAACAAGATTGTTAAATCTGGATTAAATTAGTAAAAACAAAGAGTTATTAACAACTCACACCACTACAGTCCGTGTCAATACATGCTCCTGGACCTGGACCACAATCATTTGCAGTACCTACTTTCCGAGCTCCACACATACAATTTGTTTCAACCCTTTGATAACCACCTGATCCACCGCTATCAAGAAAGGTTTTCACTCGAAGTTGTCCAAATGAATTCACTGACACTAAAAGCATTACTAACGCCGCAAATGCTCCTGCTTTTTTAATAAAATTTGTTTTCATGATTAATATTATTAATGATTAATCCTGCGAAATAAAAATAAAAAATCGATATTTGCAAGAAAAAATTAAATTATTTTTTATGAAATTTTCATCTTTTAAGATAATTTGTTTAAGTTTAGTTATTTCATTAATGGGTCTTTTAATGATACCTCAACTAACTATACAATTAAACCCAAGTCCTAAAATTAATAGTATTGTAGTTTCCTATAGTTATCCAAATGCTTCTTCATATATTGTGGAAAAGCAAGTTACAGCTATATTAGAAGCGGGTTTTAGTACCATAGCTGGGGTTAAAAAAATAGTTTCAAAATCATCAAAAAATGGTGGCTATATCGATATAGAGTTTAGCCATTATTCTTCCTTAGAATCAAAACGTTTTGAAATTGCAACAATCATAAGGCAACTCTATAATAAACTTCCTCATGGAGTTAGATATCCAGAAATTAATATTAACAGCGAAAATGAAGATCAGCAAGAAAAGGCTTTTATGACTTTTGATGTTTCTGGGAGTAGCACTACAAGCGAGATTCAAGGATATATTAACAATAACATTGTTTCGCAACTCAACACCATTCCTGGAATAAACAATATATTGGTTTATGGAGCAAATCCATTGGAATGGGTAATAACATATGAAAAAACTAAATGCCATTATTTAGATATTAGCAAAAATGATATCATCAGAGCCATTAAAGAAAACTTTGATGTAACTGATTTTGGCGTTTTGAACAGTAATAATCATACTGTTCATTTTAGTCTTTCAAAAAAAGATTCTTTAAATTGGAACATTCCAATAAAAACAACAAACAACAAGATAATATATCTCAGAGATGTTGCAACAATAACAGAAAAACAAGAGGAAGCACAAAGCTACTTTAGAGTAAACGGAAAAAACACCGTTGGCATCTCAATATATCCTAAGAAGAACACTAATACTATTAAACTTGCCCAACAGATAAATAAGAAGTTTGACAAATTAAAAATCAAATTACCCAAAGACTTGTATGCTGAAAAAAGTTATGATTCTACAGATTTTTTACAATCAGAATTAAATAACATCTATTTTAGATGTACTTTTGCATTTACACTCCTGCTACTTTTTATACTTATTGTAACACGAAGTTTTAAATTTTTAAGTATTATACTAATTAGTGTTATTGTCAATATCTGTGTAGCCTTTGTATTTTACTTTCTTCTAAACATTGAGATTCAATTATTTTCCTTAGCAGGAATTACGATTTCATTGGGTTTGGTTTTTGATAACTTTATTGTGATGATAGATTATTGTAGAAAAAAAGATGATACAAATATCATTATCCCAATTTTAGCCTCAACACTAACTACTGTTGGAGCATTATCAACCATCTATTTTATTAATGAAAGCTATAGGAATAACTTGATAGATTTTGCCCAAGTAATAATAATAAATCTAACCGTTTCAGTAGCTGTTGCGTTTTTTTTAATTCCCGCTTTAATCGAAAAAATGAATTTAAAGAAAAGTGTTATTTTAGATAACAAAAACATCAATTCAAAAATCAGTGAAAAGTACAAATACTTAATCTTATTTTTGCTGAAATATAAAAAACTTGTAGTTATAACAATAATTCTACTTTTCGGAATACCTTTTTATAAATTACCCCATCGACTTGAAACTAATAATTCAACTTTGGAAAAAGTATATAACAACACAATAGGGAATTATTGGTTTTCGGAAAACATTCGCCCTTATATTGACAAATATCTAGGAGGATCGATGCGATTATTTTCTATTTATGTTTTTGAAAATGCTGAGTATAGATCCAACCAAGAAACAAAACTTTGCATTTCTGCGTCTATGAATGCAGATGCAACAATTCATCAGTTGAATGATGCTTTTTTAGAACTAGAAAAATACCTCTCCACTTTTCCAGAGATCAAAAAAACAATAACACAAATTAATAGCACAGATTATGGAATTATCGAAATTTCATTTAAAAGTGAGTTCGTCAACACTTCTTTCCCTTTTGTATTGAAATCTAAATTAACCAGAAGAGCACTTAATCTCGGCGGAATAGAATGGGAAATTTATGGTATTGGAAATGGTTTTGGAAACAAAAATTTTGAAACAGATCCAGTTAATATAAAAATAAGGGCAAGTGGCTACAACTATGATTTGTTAAACAAGTTTGCAGAAAACTTTAAAAAAAAGATATCAACCCATCCAAGAATTCAAAATATTGTTGTTAAAGACTACAGTAATTTTTATAATCCTAAGAAAGTATACCAGCAAAGTTTTTCACTCAATAAAGAAACAATGGCAATCTATAAAACATCTCCATTGGATGTTTTTGCTTATTTAAATGAAAATACCTTAACAAAATATTCTACTTTGGATATTAATGTTAACCAAAATATGGAATCAGTTAGAATTCAATCGAAAGAATCTACGGAACAAGATATTTGGAACATAACAAATACTCCAATATTGAACTCAAACCTTAACTCCGTTAGTCTAAAAAAATTTTCGGAAATAAAAAAAGTTAGAACAGATGAAAATATTTATAAACAAAATCAAGAATATATTCGTTTAATTGAACTTCAATATACAGGCTCTGAAAAATTAGGGATGGAATATATTAACAGAAACATTACTACTTTTAACAATAAAATACCACTTGGATTTAAATTTGCAAACGATAATAATTGGACTATGAGCGACAAAAAGGCTAATTTTGTTTTCATTATTGGCATTATTTTTATTATGCTTTTTTTTATTTGCTCAATATTATTCAACAGTTTTTCGAGACCTTTTGCGATTATTAGCATTGTACCTATTTCTTTTATTGGAGTCTTTTTAACTTTTTATTGTTTTGACTTTAAGTTAGATCAGGGTGGGTTGGCTAGTTTTATTTTACTTTGTGGTGTTACGGTAAATGCATCCATTTTCATAATGAATGAATTTATTTTAATAAGAAAAGTCAATTCTATCTTGCCAATAAATGCGTTCATCATGGCTTACTTAAAAAAAATAAAAATAATTTTGTTAACAGTATTTTCTACTATTTTAGGCCTAATTCCTTTTTTAATAAATACAAAAGACCAAGTGTTTTGGTTTTCCTTTTCTGTTGGTTCTATTGGTGGACTGATATTTTCGCTAATAGGAATAACATTTTTTTTACCACTTTTTTGTATCAAAAAAGAATAAGTTGCGTCTAACTAAAAACACATCATAAAAACTTAATATAATGTTGAAAAAAAATTTACTCTTTATTTATTTAATCACTTTTTTTTCTGTCACAGTACAAGCACAAGAAAAAAAATGGACACTGAAAGAATGTGTCGATTATGCAATTGAAAACAATATTTCTGTACAACAAACACAACTCAACAACGAACTTATCGATATTGAGAAAAAGGATGCTATCGGAAATTTCTTACCTTCATTTAATGCCAATGCATCCCATAACTGGAATATTGGTTTGAACTTTAACCCTATTACCAACTTGGCCGAAACCCAAACGTTTCAAAACACAGGAATTGGGTTTAATATGGGTATTGATATTTACAACGGATTGCAAAATCAAAACCGTTTACGTCGTGCCAACTTGAATAAAATTGCCGGACAGTATCAACTAACTAAAATGAAGGATGATATTTCGCTCAACGTAGCCAATGCTTTTTTACAAATTTTATTTAATAAAGAAAATCTCAAAATTCAGCGGCAGCAACTAGTAAATAATAACAAACAGAAAGAGCGAACACAAGCGCTTGTAGATGCTGGGTCAGTGCCACGAGGCGATTTAATGGATATGATGGCTACGGTAGCAAGTAGTCAACAAGCGGTGGTAAATGCTGAAAATGCTTTATTAATTTCTAAATTAAGTCTTGCACAACTGCTGATGCTCGAAGATTTTAAAGATTTTGACATTGCCGATGCCAATTATCCCATCACCGAAAACCAAGTAATGTTGCAAAGTGCCGATGCCATTTACAACAAAGCCAAAGAAGAACGCGTTGAACTCAAAATTGCACGTGCCAACCTTGACGTAGCACAAAAAGATATTGATATTGCAAGAGGAGCCTTACAGCCTTCACTCAGAGGATTTTACAGCTTTACCTCTCGTGCTACAAACGCAGAAAACTTTTCCACTGATGGAAATGGAAATCTCATAGTTCGTGGTCCAGACCCTATTTTTGACCAATTTAGCGAAAACAAAGGAAACGCGTTTGGAATTCAACTCAGCATTCCAATTTTAAATGGTTTTGCGGTAAGAAACAGTATCGAGCGTGCTAAAGTAGCCTTCAAACGCTCAGAAGTAGCTGTTAGTCAACAAGAAATTGATTTAAAAAGAAATGTATTTACCGCTTTTACAGACGCTAACGGCGCTTTAAATGCTTATGAAGCAGCAGTGGCAACCCTTGAAGCCAGAACCCAAGCCTATCAATATGCTCAAGAACGCTTTAACGTTGGTTTATTAAACGCATTTGATTTGAATCAATCGCAAACACTTTTTGCCAACGCTCAAGCGGATGTAATTCGTACCAAGTATGATTACATCTTCAGAGTTAAAGTAGTTGAATTTTATTTTGGAATTCCAATCAATGTAAACTAATGACATCTATCACAGACGTTTATATTTTAAACATTGAAACTTCTACTAAAAATTGTTCTGTTTCATTGGCAAAAAACGGCACCACGATTGCTTTGCGCGAAATAGCCGAAGAAGGCTATTCTCATGCAGAAAAACTCCATGTCTTTATTGAAGAAATAATCAAAGAAAGCAAAATTAAGTTGACAAACTTGAATGCTGTAGCCATCAGTCAAGGTCCAGGCTCATACACTGGACTTCGCATTGGTGTTTCGAGTGCCAAAGGACTTTGTTTTGCTTTACATATTCCGTTGATTGCAATAGACACCTTACAGAGTTTAGCAGCACAACTACACGGTACTAAAGGTGTGATTATGCCAATGCTAGATGCTCGGAGAATGGAAGTTTTTACGGCTTCGTATAACGAAAAACTGGAACAAACCACAGCCGTTACAGCCGAAATAATTACCGAAAACAGCTTTCAAGATACCACAAAAACCCTACATTTAATTGGCGATGGTGCGCCAAAATGCAAGCCCATTTTACGTCAACCGCACTTTGTGTATCATGATGAAATTAAATATCCATCTGCAAGAGAAATGAGTAGGCTGAGTTTTGAAAAGTATAAAAAAAGCGACACTGTTGATGTCGCTTATTTTGAGCCTTTGTATGGAAAAGATTTTTTGCTTACTTCCAAAAAGTCTTAAAGGGTTTTTAAAAACTTAGTCAATTTTAACAAATCTTCTTCGTCTTTAAAAGAAATTTTTTCTGCTTTAAGGTAGTTAGAAATTAATTCTTCTTTGCCACTAAACAAAGCTATAAGCGCTTTTTTATTCTTCGGAAAAGGAACAACCTCTGAGTCGTTTAATTTTATTAAATACTCTGGACTCTTTTTGTTATACTTTGGTGGTGTAGCGGTAGCATATCCATTTGTTGGCTCCTTGGCGTCTTGATAAGTAACACGCTCTCTCTTATAAAGTCCGAATTCGTTGTCAATAAATAATTCAAAAAGATAACCATAAACCGGCTCGCCGCTCTCTGGTTTATAACGCATTAACTGAAGTCTTGAATCGGTTAGTTTATAATAAATAGTTTTGTACTGTTCTTCCTTTGGAACTACAAAAATGGCATCGTCATATTTTACTTCTATTTCATCGGTGTATGCATTATATCTGGTTTGCAAAACATTATTGGTGCCTGCTATTTGGGTATTCAAATACGATTCATTTACATAAGGACTTCCAATGGCATTCTCTTTTTTCTTATCTTCTACAACATTTCTAAGAGCTGAACCTTGTGTATTTTGAAACACATCTAAAATTCCTCGTCCTTGGCTGTAGGCATTGACACCTAACAATAACAAACATGCTACTACGATTTTTTTCATTTTTTGGCTGATTAAATATTTTTTAGAACGCCAAAAGTAAACAAATTATTTTTGGTTCTATGTTAATAAAAATACACTTTTACACTCCTTTTTATCGAATTTTTAGTTAAAAATAACTTTAAGAATCAAATAGTAATCCGTTTCAGAACAACAACGACTTGAGCCGCACCAGAATAAAAATTTCATTTTAAAAATACATTTCTTGCACGATAATTTTTCAGATACGTATTCCATCGCTCTATTTGTATGCTTAGGTATCCAAAATGAACCGTAAATTCAACTTTTAGAATCATTCGACCTAGATGTTACAAAACTTCAATCTTACGTACTTTGTAAAAACAAAAAAATCCTCTTTGTAATGAGGACTTTTTGGCTAGAACATCTAAAATGTACTACATATTTTTAAGATTGATAATCTCCTGTTCAGTCAAGAAACGGAAATTACCACGAGGCAAATTTTTCTTTGTTAAGCCAGCAAAGGCTACCCTGTCGATTTTTAAGACATCATAAGAGCATTGTTCGAAAATGGCACGCACTACTTTTACATTTGACGTTTTAAGCTTTAAACCTACTTCGCTTTTGGGTTCTTTTTCGATGTAACTAATTTCTTCAACCGAAACACGATGCCCATCGATGGTGAGGCCTTTTTGTATTTTTTCTAAATCTTCGAATTTCAAATTTTTGTCTAACGATACTTGGTATATCTTAGAAGACTTTTGATTGGGCAAACCAAATTTCCGAATCATATCGGTATCATTAGTCAGTAAAAGTAAACCCGTAGTGTTCTTATCCATTCTACCCACTGGTGCTATTTTAGCGGTGGTGGCACCTCGAAGTAACTCCAAAACATTTCTGTGTTCGGCATGCTCTTCCATGGCGGTGGTAAAATTCTTTGGTTTGTTGAGCAAAATATAAACCTTCTTTTCGGGCGAAAGTATAGTGCCATCAAAATTGACTTCGTCAGACAATTTTACCAAATAACCCATTTCTGTCACCGGCACACCATTTACCTTAACATTTCCTGATTGGATGTAAATATCGGCATCGCGTCTTGAGCAAATTCCTGAATTAGCGATGTATTTATTTAGCCTTAATTCGTCAGCAGCCTTTTGTCTTTTGGGTGCCTGATTGGCTTTTTTTAAAACTCCCTCTGCTTTTACTCCTTTTTCTGCCACTACTCCTCGGGCAGGCGTTTCTTTTTTAGGTTTTTGTGAACGTTTGGCCATAGCCGGCTTAGCTTTATTCGAACTTGGTCTGCTCGAGCCAGAACGTTTATTATTCCCTTCTTTGTTATTCATAAATCAATATAATTTGTGCAAAGATAGTATTTAATTAAGTTACAATGCGTTTTACATTAAAATTGAAAGGTTAAACCGCATTCTACTGCAGAAAATTCTTCTTAATAGATACTCAACTTTGGCAAAAAAATAGGAATTAAAAACCAATCAATCCTTAGGCTTACAGTGCCGGAAGCAACAACTTTTTTCCATGTATCAAAACGGAAGGTTCAATTAATACGATACAAAAAACCCCCGCTACAATCAGTACCTTCAAAACGTTATGCAAATTCAGGTATTGCTGTTTACTCTTGGATTGCCAAAGGTATAACACCAAGAATATCAATACGATAAAGCATAAGTAAAAATAAATATCCATATAACCTACGTCGTCCAATTCAATCAAAACATACACTGGAATAACGGTTAGTATACTCAATACGGTAATTATATACTTAGAAATTTTCTCGCCATAAACAACCGGAATTGTCTGGTAATTGGTGGCAAAATCGCCTGTGATATTTTCTAAATCTTTAATCAATTCGCGTATGGAAAGTAATAAAAATAAAAACGCGGCATGCGAAAAGATGACTACATAAGAGCTTTGGCTTTGAATATCTTTGTAATACATCAAAAAGATAGCAAAGAACGGCAAAATGGTCATTAAGGTCGACATTAAATTTCCGATGATGGGATAACGTTTAACTTTATGCGAATAAAACCAAATTAAAAAAATATATACCGAAAAAAACAACGAAGCCCTCCAAGAAACCAAGAGTCCGAGAAAGGCAGCGAGAAAATTGAGCGAAAAATAAACGGTGAGTTTGGTTTTCTGACTCACTAGTCGGTCAAGTTTTGATTTATTAGGACGATTAATTAAATCCTTTTTACTGTCGTAAAAGTTATTGATGATGTATCCTGAAGCAATAGTTAAAGAAGAAGCCAAAACAATCAAAAATAAATTTACATCTAAAACGGTGTCTAATGCAGGTTTATCTTTGGCTAAAATAAAAATGGCCGACAGATATTGCGCTAAAATAATTACGGGAATATTATAGCCACGAACCACAGAAAACAAACTAATGATTTTCATTAAGAAAAGTTTGTTTTTTCTGTTCAGCATTTTAGTTGTACATTTATGAGGTTATCAATAACCAAGTTTGAGAAAACGATTAAAACTGATAAACCACTTCGAGCTTATAATCCTTCAAAGCAGCTTTGGCTTTTTCTAAATCTTCGGTAAAACCTAAAATATAGCCTCCACCTCCTGATCCACATAGTTTTAGGTAGTAATCGTTGGTGTCTATTCCTTGCTGCCAAATTCCGTGAAATTGTTCTGGAATCATCGGTTTAAAATTATTCAAAACTACTTTAGAAAGTTTTTTCGTGTTTGAAAAAAGTGATTTCAAATCGCCTCCTAGGAAATTTTCCACACAAGCATCGGTATATTTTACAAACTGATTTTTAAGCATCGCCCTGAAACCTTTGTCTTTCAAATTTTCCATAAAAATGGTAACCATCGGTGCTGTTTCGCCAATAATTCCTGAATCTAACAAGAAAACGGCTCCTTTTCCATCCGTAGATTGGGTTGGAATTCCAGTTGCTTCAATATTATCTTGCGAGTTAATCAAAATTGGAATACTCAAATAACTGTTTAAAGGATCTAATCCCGAACTTTTTCCGTGGAAAAACGATTCCATCTGACCGAAAACGGTTTTTAGTTTTAACAATTTTTCGCGTGTCAAATTTTCTAAAACGGTAATTTTGTCGTGGGCATATTGGTCATAAATCGCTGCTACTAAAGCACCGCTACTTCCTACGCCATAACCTTGCGGAATAGAGGAGTCAAAATACATACCGGCGGCAATATCCGATTTCAATTTATCCATATCAAACTGCACTAAGGCTGGCTGCTCGTTTTGCAATTGTTCTAAATAAACCGCAAAATTCTGCAAACTTTGATTGGACTTCACTGAAATTTCATCCGCCAAGTCTGAAACCTTAAGTGCTCCATTATAAAAATTATAAGGAATTGAAAGACCTTTCGAATCGCGGATAATTCCGTATTCTCCGAAAAGTAAAATTTTTGAGTAAAACAATGGTCCTTTCATTTATCTTTTAAAATTATTTGATTTTGTAAATTTTCGATGGGTTTTTCCTATTATCGAAAAGGTCTAAAATTCTTATTTCTGTATTTTTAAACTTGTAATATATCGTTGTCTGTTTTGTTAATGTAAAAAAGCCGCCCTCAGTTTTACAATAAATTCGTCTCTTCTTCTCAGCGAAAATTTAGCTTCTATATAATCTCCAATGCCGATTGAACTCTCAATAGCTGCCTTAGAAACAACAAACTTTCTCATTTTTTAGAAAGAACATCGAAAAACTCATCAAATGTTACAAAGTCTCCGTTGTCAATTTCTTTGTCAGCTTTTTCTAAATCAGCTTTCTGCTCGTCACTCAATTCCTCCCACCAATCTTTCTTTTCTCCTTGAAAAATCGCCTTAATCGCTTGTATTACCAAAGGACTATCAGTATCAGCTAGCATTTTAATAAGCTCTAATTTTTCTAATTGAATGTCCATTGCCAAGATACTAATTTTTTTTAATTACTCTTTTAGGATTTTGTCTTGTGTCAAAAACGCTAACGATATGAACTTGTTTCGAACTTACCGAATAAAATATAATCGTATGCTTCGAAACCACACATTTTCTCAAATTTTGATAGTCCGATTTTGGAAAATTTTCAGGATTCAAAGTAATATAATCTAAATTCTTTTGTAATTTTTCCAAAAATCTTAATTTTATTCGAACAGAAAATTTGGCTTCAATATACTCTGAAATTAATCTGATATCTTTTATACTTCTTTTAGAAAAAGTCAATTGTCTCATAAAAGACCGAATTCCTTTTTCATTTCCTCGTAAGAAACAACCCGGCCGTTTTTAATATCATCTAAGCCTTCCTCTATCGCTGCTTTCTGATCGTCATTCAAATCCTCCCACCAATCTTTCTTTTCTCCTTGAAAAATCTTCTTAATATCTTTAATTATCGATGGATTTTCCGTCTCCGCCAACATCTTGATCAGAGCTAACTTTTCTAGTTGAATGTCCATAATTGTGATATTAAAGTTTAAAAGTACGAAAATTAATCTAATTTCAAAGCACCTACACCAATTTCGTCGCAAATATACTGTTGATTTTGGCAATAGCCAATTAATTCATTCTTAATAAATTGCAAAACCTGCTCTTTAACATTTTCAGGATACAAAACATGCACGTTGGCACCTGCATCAAGCGTAAAACACACCTGAATATCAGTCTCTTGTCGGAATTTCCAAATTTTATTGATGATTTCTAACGTGTTGGGTTTCATTAGAATAAAATACGGATTGGAAGTCATCATCATAGCATGCAAAGTCAATGCCTCACTTTCAACCAATTCTACAAAACTTTTTAGATTTCCATCCATTAAAATTTGTTTCATTTTTGCCAAATTTTCATGAGCTTGCTCAAATCGTTTTTGAGCAAAAGGATGATTGTGCATCAACTCGTGACCTACAGTACTCGAAACTACTTTTTCGCCTTTGTCTACAAGCAAAATTGTATCTTGATAATTTTGAAAACTTGGATGAATTGACCTTGTAAATTCAACCCCAAAAACATCCGAACTACTTTCGATGGCATCGTTTTTTCCCCACACCACAACCGAACCTTTGATGCTTCGGCATGCACTTCCCGAACCCAATCGTGCAAGAAAAGACGCTTTTTGCCAAAAATAGTCGTCTGACATTTCGGGATTAAAAAGTTTTTCTATCGACATTAAATTGACCGCTAGGGCTGCCATTCCGCTTGCCGAAGAAGCAATTCCTGAACTGTGCGGAAACGTATTTTCTGTTGAAATCGTAAAATGAAAATCTTTTAGAAAAGGCATGTAAACTTCAATTCGTTCAAAGAATTTCTGGATTTTAGGTTTAAAATCTTCCTTTGGATTTCCGTTTAAAAGCAAATCAAAAGAAAAATCAGCTGCAGGAAGACTTTTAGGTATAAACTCCAAGCGAGTGATGGTTTTACAGTGCTTTAGTGTGAAACTAATAGAGGGATTTGCCGGAATTTGGTGTTCCTTCTTGCCCCAATATTTCACCAATGCGATGTTACTTGGAGCACTCCATGTAAAATGTCCTTTTTCTTTGATTTTTTCTGAGTATTCTTGAGGTATAAAAGCGGTAACTGCTGTCATTTTTGCTTCAATTTCGACAAAGATACTTTATTTGAATTAATCCATAAAAACATCCGCTGTAGAAACTAAAGATTTAGTAATTTTGGAACTTATTATTTGACTACTTAAAGATTTTAAAATTTACTTAGATGAAACTTACTTACAAAATTATCATTCTCATCGTTATATGTTTAGGCATTGGATTTCTCGGCGGATTTGCCACACAAAGTAGCCTTACTACATGGTATCTTGACATCAAAAAACCGAGCTATAACCCGCCAGGTTGGGTATTTGGACCCGTTTGGACATTCCTTTACATCGCAATGGCAGTAGCGGCAGCCTTAGTTTGGGATAAAATAAATACTAATCCGCTCGCCAAAAAAGCACTTGTGTTTTTTACAATCCAACTTGGTTTAAACTTGCTATGGTCATTTTTATTCTTCGGACTTCAAAATCCACTACTTGCTTTAATAGAAATTGTCTTACTTTTGCTATTTATATATGAAACCTACAACTTGTTTAGCAAAATAGATAAAGTTGCGGGCTATTTGTTTATACCTTACTTGCTTTGGGTAAGTTTTGCAACGTTTCTAAATGCAAGTATTTGGTGGTTGAACAGGTAGATAAATAGTAAATAAAATACGCGTTGCACAGCAAATGATTCTTAACAAAAGTGAAAATCAAGTTAAAGGTTGTGATTTAAGAAGATGCAACCTATCTTTGTAGAAAATTATACATCAATACCTATTATATTATGCAGTCAGATCAATTTGATTATTTTCCGATACTAATGCAACTGCTTCTCGCCGTGGGATTTGTAGTGCTTACCATTGTTGGCTCTACTTTTTTAGGCCCAAAACGCTCCTCAAAAAACAAAGATAAAAACTTTGAATGTGGTATCGAATCTATAGGAAATGCGCGAATGCCCTTCTCTGTAAAATACTTTTTAGTAGCAATATTGTTCGTTTTATTCGATGTAGAAGTAATCTTCATGTATCCATGGGCGGTTAATTTCCGCGAAATGGGCTTTGATGGATTAATTAAAATGGGCATTTTTATGTTTCTTCTCGTGGTAGGATTTTTCTACGTGATGAAGAAGAAAGGTTTAGAATGGGAATAATGTACTAGTGACTTTTTTATGGTGTTTCAAAACCACCTTTAAAACAACAATTAAAAAATAAAAGCAATGAGTAATTCAACCGTAAATATGGTACAACCGCCTGAAGGATATGCAGGAGAAGGGTTTTTTGCTACAAAATTAAATGACGTAGTGGGTATGGCAAGAGCAAACTCATTATGGCCTCTACCGTTTGCCACTTCGTGTTGCGGAATCGAATTTATGGCTACCATGGCATCACATTATGATGTAGCTCGATTTGGTTCTGAAAGAATGAGTTTTTCGCCAAGACAAGCAGATATGCTTCTTGTCATGGGAACCATTGCTAAAAAAATGGCTCCTATTTTACGCCAAGTATACGAACAAATGGCTGAGCCAAAATGGGTTATAGCTGTTGGAGCATGTGCAAGCTCGGGAGGAATTTTTGATACTTATTCTGTTTTACAAGGTATCGACAAAGTAATTCCGGTAGACGTTTATGTACCAGGTTGTCCGCCAAGACCGGAACAAATTTTAGATGGTATCATGCAATTACAAGAATTAGTTCGCACAGAATCAGTAAGACGTAGAAGTTCGCCTGAGTATACTGAATTATTGGCTTCTTATAATATTCAATAACTATGGCTTTAGAAAGCACTATTATACAAACACTCTTAACTGATAAATTCGGTGATAAAGTATCGAATTTCATGCAGCAACACGATATTTTTACGTTTGAAGTTGCACCCGAAAGTAATCTACAAGTCATGCAGTTTCTGCGAGACGACGTTACTTTAAGATTCAATTTCTTAACAGATGTGTGTGGTATACATTATCCCGATGCTGATAAAAACAAGGAGTTTGCCGTTGTGTACCACATGCACAATTGGCTAGACAACACGAGAGTACGATTTAAATGTTTTCTATCTTTAGAAAACCTCGAAATCAACTCTGTAACCTCATTATTTTCAGCAGCCAATTGGCAGGAGCGTGAAACCTATGATTTTTATGGAATTAGATTCAAAAATCATCCGCAGTTAAAACGAATTTTAAACATGGATGAAATGACTTCTTTCCCACTCAGAAAAGAATTTCCTTTGGAAGATGGCGGACGAACAGACAAAGACGATCGTTTCTTCGGAAGAACAACATAACATTGTTAATACAACTACAATAATAGCGCTAAAATGCAAGACTTATTATTATCACCAGAAACGCGGTATGCCGAAATCATCAAACGTAGGCAAAATGAGGACGGAAGCGAACTATCGATTCTAAACCTCGGACCTACACACCCTGCAACTCACGGAATTTTTCAGAACATTTTATTAATGGATGGAGAGCGAATCGTTGAGGGCGAAGGTACAGTAGGATACATTCACCGTGCTTTTGAAAAAATTGCGGAAAACCGACCTTTCTATCAAATCACACCGCTTACCGACCGTCTGAATTACTGTTCGGCACCTATAAACAATATGGGTTGGTGGATGACATTAGAAAAAGCTTTGAATATTGAAGTGCCAAAACGGGTGCAATACATGAGAGTAATCGTTATGGAACTAGCACGTATTACAGACCATGTTATTTGCAACTCAGTTATTGGCGTAGATACAGGAGCGTTAACTGGATTTTTATACGTTTTCCAAATGCGTGAAAAGGTATACGAAATTTATGAAGAAATTTGTGGTGCTCGACTAACAACTAACATGGGTCGTATCGGAGGTTTTGAAAGAGACTGGACACCGCTTGTTTTTGAAAAAATAAACAAATTTTTAGAAGAATTTCCGGTTGCCTGGGCGGAATTCGAAAATTTATTGGTTCGTAATCGAATTTTTATGGACAGAACCATTGACGTAGGTCCAATCAGTGCCGAAAGAGCAATGAATTACGGATTTACTGGTCCAAACCTAAGAGCTGCAGGTGTAGATTATGACATTAGAAAAATGCAACCTTACAGTTCTTATGAAGATTTTGAATTTGATATTCCGGTAGGAAAATCAGGAGATACATACGATCGTTTCTGTGTGCGAAATGCAGAAGTTTGGGAGAGTTTAAAAATCATCAGACAAGCCTTAGACAAAATGCCAGAAGGACCGTTCCATGCTGACGTGCCTGATTATTATCTTCCGCCAAAAGAAGATGTTTACAATACCATGGAAGGTTTGATTTATCATTTCAAAATTGTTATGGGCGAAATACCTGTACCAGTTACTGAAGTGTATCACCCAGTAGAAGGCGGTAATGGAGAACTCGGGTTCTATTTAATCACCGATGGAAGTCGAACACCATTTAGATTGCATTTTAGAAGACCTTGCTTTATTTACTATCAAGCCTATAACGAAATGGTAAAAGGAGCGATGCTTTCTGATGCAATTGCCACACTTTCTAGCATGAATGTAATTGCAGGAGAATTAGACGCTTAAAGATAAATGATTCAGAAATTAAGATTTAGATAAAAATATTGATTTAAGACATAAAACTTTTAGGTTTTGGGAAATTAGGAACGGTGCTTTATCTCGGTAAACTCAGTCAAGACCTAAAACTTAAATCTAAAATTACAGGATGGAAAAAGTAAATATCAAACAAGAAATAAACATTACTGAGTCATTAATGAACCGCATTAATGAATTAATCAGTCATTATCCAGAGGGGAAACAAAAATCAGCACTGCTACCCGTTTTGCATGAAGTCCAAGACGCTCATGATAACTGGTTGAGCATTGAGCTGCAAGACAAAGTAGCCGAAATATTGAACATAAAACCGATTGAAGTGTACGAAGTGGCTAGCTTTTATACCATGTTTAACAGAAGACCAATCGGTAAATATATGTTTGAGTTTTGTCAAACTTCTCCATGTTGTTTAAATGGCGTTGAAAACCTGATGGACTATACCTGCGAAAAACTAGGAGTTAAAATAGGCGAGCCTACCGCTGATGGAATGTTTGAAGTGCGAGGTGTAGAATGTTTAGGAGCGTGTGGTTATGCCCCAATGATGCAATTGGGCGATTTTTATCAAGAGCATCTCACCAAAGAAAAAATAGACCAATTAATTGACGATTGCCGAGATAACAAAGTAGTATTACACGATAAATAATAATGACAAACAATCATTTAACTTATTTCAAAGTCGAAAATTTCAAGAAATTTGATTCTCTTGAAGTAAAAGATATTGGGCAATTTAATTTGATTGTGGGAAATAATAATGTTGGGAAAACTTGTTTTTTAGAGGCTTTGTTGTTTGATGAAGATGAAAGTCAGCTTTTAAACAACTTTTATATTGGTTTAACAAAGAGAGGTTTAAAATTTCAAATTCAGGAAGTAACTGTAAAAACTGGTAATACAGCAAAAACGGAAACTATTTATCCAAAAGAAAACTATTTTAATCTTTTTTTAAATAAAAGTACAGATGAAAATTTAGTATTCAGATATACATCTAAAGAAAATAAATCCGAAATAAAAATAAACGTAACTTCAGAAAATAAAATTTTGAATGCAGTTAATCCAGTAATTGGACTAGATATAAGCATGCAAAGTGAAGATGATAAAAAAATTAAATATCTTTTTGATACAAAAAAAATAACATTCGATGATTTTAAAAAGCAATTTATTGATATAAATAAATCAAATGCATCTATCTCCTCGTCTTGGATTTATGGTTATAATTTGGATATTTTAAATTTTCCATTAGTGAGTTTTAATGACACTCCTCTTGATGAAGAATCAAGGAGTATGTACGAAATTTTAAAAACGAAGAGAGAAAAACAAATTTTAATTGATGCATTAAAAGTTGTGCATCCTAATATTGTTGACATTGAATTAAGGGAAAACTTTGAAGATTTAAAAGCAGTATTTTTAATTAGTTTTGAAGATAAAGATGAATTTGTTCCTTTGAATTTTCTAGGAGATGGTTTCAAAAGAATATTTTATATCGTGTTGAAAGCTTTATCATTAAAAGGGAAGAGAATATTAATTGATGAATTTGAAATAGGTATTCATTACAGCAAAATGAAAGATTTTTGGATAAATATTTTAAAAGTTTGCAAAGAACTTGATGTTCAATTATTTGCAACAACACATAGCGAAGAATGTACACAAGCTTTTGTTTCGGCTAGTAATTCATTAGAAAATACAGACGATATTCGGTTAATCAAACTAGAAGAAAGTACAAACAAAGAGAAAATTTATGCCTCAACGTTTACCTACAATCAAATTATTGCAGGATTAGATTCTAATGTGGAATTAAGAGGATAAATGAAGCAGTATGGTTCAAATAAAATATTTGTAGAAGGAAAAAGCGATAAGCTATTTATTGATTTTTTGCTGAAATCTTTTTTTGATATTGAAGATGCTGATGTAGTGATTGATACAAAAGGAAAAGACAAATTAATTGACCAACCTTTACTTTATGACGCCAGACGAATAGATGAAAAAGCCAAAAATATTATAATATTTGACACCGATTCATCAAAAATAGGAGGAGGAAGAACACAAAGGATTCAAGATTTAAGAGAAATTGAAGAAAAAATAAATACGATTTTTGAAATATATTTGTTGCCTTTTAATGATGAAACAGAAGGGATTTTAGAAGATTTATTAAAAGACTGTATCAAAACAGATTTTAGTTTTTTTGATACATGTTGGAATAATATGATTGACTGCATTAGACAGTCAAATTATGAAAAATTAAATATACCAGCACAAAAAGGTTTTTTATATTCAAAAATAGATTTGTTTAAAAACTATAGAAGTACGAGTTGGGATTACAAAGGTTTTCCAGTGTATGATTAT
>Ga0075154_10000028_pt1 | contig 99098 bp, 80 predicted proteins | sample JI71714BDNA_FD_70965 | JGI IMG/M metagenome (GOLD analysis project Ga0075154, IMG submission 70965) | Wastewater effluent complex algal communities from Wisconsin, to seasonally profile nutrient transformation and Carbon sequestration -... | ecosystem: Engineered > WWTP > Effluent > Algae... | reverse complement strand
TCTAGTCCCCACCCTTGATCTTTGATGTGGAGGTGAATGATGTGGGCTTCTGGTGTTACGTCCACGGGTAACGTGACCCATTTTCCTTGGTATTGAACCTGAATTTCGTGCGTCCCGTGTCCGAGTTGGAGCTGAATCTCTCGATTCTTCCCGTATAATGTGCCTTCCAACCGACCGTCCACCCAAATGGGATAGATACGCCAAAACCAAGATTGCTTCAGTTGAATTCGTAGTTTTCCGATCATCATCATGACTGAATTTTGGATGAATTTCGCCTTTTTTGGTTTTCTATCCAAGAGCCGACCCGGCTAAATTTTTATTTAACTAGATTAATTCTAAATAATATTCTTTTTTATTTGGATCAATTCTAAATAGAGTGTAATTTTGTCCCATCAACTTTTATACAACGTAGAACATGATCAAAAGATTTTTAGCCCTTGTCGTATTAGTGGGAGGATTGTCCTCCTGTGACAAGAATGAAGTTACGCCATTGGTGATTCCATCCGCGTACGATGGTTCTGCCTTTTCGGCCAATACGACCAATGAATACGAATTACGAACCAACTTTGCGGCTTTTGTCCGGGAGCTTCAGAAAGGTAGAGCCGCAGGAACTGTGGTAACAGCAACTGCGTTACGGACTACCTTCGAGGCGGGCGGTACAAACTCAGTGTCAGCAAATTTGCCTGCCGACCAACGGCCTGCCTATTTGGCGATGTTTGATGAGGTGGAAAAAGCCTCTCGGGGTATAGGGTATGTATTTGGTTTACCTCCTGCACAAAACGGCCAAGGGGGTGTAAATAACGGATATCTTTATGATGAAAATGGATTAGAAATTGAACAAATCTTAGATAAAGGTTCATTTGGATTAATTTTCTTCCGGAAAGGACAAGCGTTGCTTCAAAATCCGACCTTAGCTAATTTAGACAAAGCATTGGCTTTGTATGGAGCTAATCCCACCTTCCCGAATACGCCGACGGTATCGCGTACGGCACAGCCCGATGTGTTGATGGCCAATTATGGCGCCCGCCGTACACCAGCTGCTGGTGGATTGTACTTGGAAGTCCGGGATGCATTTATTAAAGCCCAAGCGGCTATCAAGGCTGGTGCTGACTACAACAAAGAGCGTGATGAAGCCATCCAAGCCATTATTTTAGGATGGGAAAAAGTCAACGCAGCTACGGTGATCAATTACTTATTCTCGACTGAAACAGGTTTGACGACCACCAATGCCGATCAACGGACCCTGTCAATTGCGATGCATGCCCATGCGGAGTCCATTGGGTTTATTCAAGGATTTAAAGGAGCGGCGGGTCGTCGGATCACGGATGCGCAAATCGATGCGGCCTTGGCTTCTTTGAATGCTACTCAGCCTTTCCGTTTGATTGGAAGTCCCACTGAAATTGCCAAATTAAGTGCCTTGCGTCGAACACTTCAGTCCATTTACGGGTTCACAGATGCGCAAGTAGAAGGATTTAGAAATAACTGGATTACGGTAGAACAGCGATAACAATCAATCGGGGCAGCTTTTTGGCTGCCCCCTTATTTCATGAAATACCCGATGAAAAGAATCATTTTAATGTGTGTGGGTCTGATGACCTTGTGGGGGTGTGATTCAACCCAGAATGACGGACCTAATCAAGATTTTGACCGGAAGGCTCTACTCGAAAATATGGCCGATGGTCTGATTATCCCGGCTTTTACGACTTTGCAGCAGCGTACAACCGCCATGGAAGCGGCTGTACGGACCTTTACAGAAAATCCCAATGCCACCAATTTAATCGCAGCGCAACAAGCCTGGGAAGCTGCTTATCTTACATGGCAATCTTGCAATGCCTATAATTTTGGTCCTGGGGAATTGCCTGTTTTTGGAACACTTACCGATAATATTGGGGTTTTTCCTGTTTCAACCCAAAAAATTGAAAACAACATCACGACACAAAATTTATCCTTTGATAATTTTGACCGGGATGCACGCGGTTTTTTAGCCTTGGATTATTTGCTTTTCGACCTGGAGGGAAATGATCGGGTATTACCTAAATTTACCAATCCAACCCGCCGGCAATATACCCGCCAAGTCGCTCAAGATATCGTGACTAAGGTAACAGCCGTCCGAACAGGCTGGGATGCGTACCGCACTAGTTTTGTAGCTAATGTAGGTACCGATGCAGGTAGTTCCACCGCGGTATTGTACAATGAATTTGTCAAGAGCTTTGAGGCGGCTAAAAACTTCAAGGTTCAACTTCCCGCAGGCCAACGTGCTGGGCAGACCGCACCCGAACCCACTCGCGTAGAAGCGTACTACAGTGGCAAGTCTATGGTGTTTCTGGAGGCGCACTTGACCGCCATTCAAAACATTTGGGAAGGTAAAAAAGCCAATGGACAGGACGGTATTGGATTCGAAGAATACTTGGAAGCGGTAGAAGGAGGAAAGGATTTGATCACACAAACCCGAAATCAGCTCACGTCAGTTCGGCAAGCCAAGACACGAGTGCCAGCAGGTTCCTTGTCCCAAACCATCCGGACCAATCTTTCCATCGTGCAAGATCTTGGCGTTGAATTGCAAAAACAAACCCGATTTTATAAAAGTGATATGGCCTCCTTACTCGGTATAGCCATTACATTTAACTCAGGCGATGGGGATTAAGATGCTCCGATATTATACACAGTCCTGTTGGCGTGATTGGCAAGAAGGCTTTCGGTGGTCTCACTGGTCGCGATCTCAGTTTCCCATAGAACCACTCGTTACTTTTCGAGTGGTTTTTGGTGCTTTAATGCTGGTGAGTATAGTGCGGTTTTTGGCTTTAGGTTGGGTCGAGGATCACTTTGTAAACACCCAATTCCAATTTAAATTTTATGGGTTTTCATGGGTACCGTTGATCCCTGCCGCGTATTTGTATGCACTTCACGGACTTCTTGTACTGGCTTCTCTGGGTATCATGCTTGGCGCATGGTATCGGCTTTCTGCGGTTATCTTTTTTTTAGGCTTTACCTACACCCAGCTCATTGATTTAACCTATTATCTAAATCATTATTATTTTGTAAGCCTTCTCTCGTTAGTGCTCATATTTCTGCCGGCTCATTGGGCGTACTCTTGGGATTATCGCCAAAAGCCAGTGTATGTTGTTCCTTTTTGGCCGGTAGGCCTATTGCGTTGGCAGGTGGCTATTCTGTATGTTTTTGCAGGATTGGCTAAAATCAATACCGATTGGTTGATTCATCATGTACCCCTAAAAATTTGGCTTCCTGCCGGCGACTCTTGGCCCGTTGTTGGTTTTCTCTTCGCACATCCTTGGGCCCCGGCGGTATTTTCTTGGGGGGGAATGCTGTACGATAGTCTAATTCCCTTTTTTCTTTTAAATCGAACCACACGTTGGCCAGCGTATGTAGCCGTTTGGGTATTTCATGGTGCTGTTGGGCTACTGTTTCAAATCGGCGTATTTCCCATTGTGATGATCGGTTTAACTCCAATTTTCTTTTCAGCGGACTGGCATCAACGTATTTGGCGAAGATGGAAAACTTTTTCCCCGTCATTGCCCCCTAACTCAGCGGTTAAAGTTCCTCGTTGGGTCTGGCTATATTTAGGCTTTCAATTGATTTTCCCCTGGCGGTATTTACTTTATCCTGGAAATCTTTTCTGGACCGAAGAGGGGTACCGTTTTTCTTGGCGGGTCATGTTGATGGAAAAAGCCGGAACCGCGACTTTTTACGTACGTGATTCCAACACCGGTTACGAAGGTATTGTAGATAATGGCGAATTTCTGCGTCCACACCAAGAAAAACAAATGGCGATGCAACCGGACATGATTTTACAATATGCTCATTTTTTGGCGAAACATTACCAATCTCTCGGGATGAAAAATCCCCAAGTGCGGGCCGAAGTATATGTGACGCTCAACGGCCGGCGAAGTCAATTACTCGTTGACCCCACGGTTGATTTATCTAAATTAACGGATTCTTGGCAACCTAAAACATGGATTTTGCCAGCTCCAACCCCATGATATGCGCTATTTGATTTTGTTTTGTCTTCCCCTCATCACCTGGGGCCAAAAAGGAAAAATTTCGGGTCGAGTTATCGTCGACCAAAAACCAATTGCCCAAGCCATGGTATTTACCAAGGATGGAAAATCATTTGCAGAAACCAATGCGGAAGGGTATTTTTCGCTCCCAAGCTTGCCTTTTGGAACTTACCAAATCGTGGCATTTGCGGAAGGGTATAACCAGGTGGAGCAATCTGTCCTTTTAAATGCATCTACGGCTGCTTGTGTCTTGTCTCTTACCATTTTGAGTAAAGAATTGGATGAGGTGAAGATTCAAGCTGAGCGAGAACGGACGTTTGGTATGACACGCCTACGTTCGGTAGAAGGCCTAAATATCTTTGAAGCTAAGAAATCGGAGGTCATTGTGCTAAAAGATATGACAGCCAATCTCGCTACCAACAACGCCCGCCAAGTATTTGCCAAGGTTCCCGGGTTGAATATCTGGGAAAATGATGGGGGAGGGTTGCAATTGGGAATTGGCGGCCGAGGTCTGTCACCCAACCGTACGGCTAATTTCAATACCCGGCAAAATGGATACGATATCGCGGCAGATGCGCTCGGGTATCCAGAAAGTTACTACACGCCACCCACGGAGGCCTTAGAGCGTATTGAGGTTGTTCGGGGGGCTGCTTCTCTTCAATATGGGACTCAATTTGGGGGATTGCTGAATTTTCGAATGAAAAAAGGTCCTACCGACAAGAAAATCGAACTTACTTCCCGACAAACCGGTGGTTCTTGGAATTTTTTCAATTCCTTCAACAGCCTTGGTGGTCAAGTGGGTAAATTGAATTATTATACCTTCTATCAGCGCAAACAAGGAGACGGTTGGCGGCCTAATGCCCAATTCAGCTACGACATGGCGTACGGGGCCGTACAATGGAAACCTAATGACAAGTTCTCCATTTCGGCTGATTACACCTTCATGAATTACTTAGCCAAACAGCCTGGAGGTTTGACAGATGCACAATTCAATCAAAATCCAAGGCAAAGTATCCGGAATCGGAATTGGTTTGGAGTCGATTGGAACCTGGCTTCCTTAACGCTTGATTATGCGTTTTCAGCAAAAACCAAAATGAATACGCGGTTCTTTGGGGTTTCAGCACGGCGACAGGCTTTGGGGAATTTAGAACGCATCAGCGTGGCTGATTTTGGACAAAATCGAGATCTCATCGATGGATTATTCCAAAATATAGGCAACGAGACCCGGCTCATTCACTACTACCGCACGGGAAATCAGAATGCGATTTTCCTCACGGGTGTGCGTACTTACCTCGGATCTGCCCGCAGCCGACAAGGAGAAGCCGATGCGACAGATCAACCCAACTTTGCTTTTTTAAATCCGACCAATTTAGAAGATTCTGACTTTCGGTTCCCTAGCCGAAACTACAGTTATTTCATTGAAAATATCTTTAATCTCTCCGATCAATGGAGCCTAACGCCGGGCTTTCGGTGGGAAAATATTCAAACCTTCGCCAATGGTTATTACAAACAACGGGTATTTGACGGCGCGGGGAATTTGATTGTGGATAACCGAATAGACGAGACCCAATCCCGAATTCGATCATTCCCAATCTTTGGTCTTGGCATTAGTTACAAACCCTCGCTTTCTATCGAGGCGTATGGGAATATTTCTCAAAATTACCGCGCCATTAATTTCAACGATATCCGAATCAATAATCCCAACATCATCATCGATCCCAATATTCAGGATGAACGTGGGTATTCGGCCGATTTGGGCGCACGCGGTAGTCTTGCACAAGGGAAAATCCAGTTTGATGCTTCGTTGTTTTACCTTCGCTACAATGATCGCATCGGACTATTGCTGCGTTCAGATCAACCCCCCTTGTTTTTGGATTATAGGTACCGGACCAATATTTCCGATGCCCGGAATATCGGCATTGAAAGTTTCATTGAATCCGACTTGATGAAATGGTTTCGGCCCAAATCAACTTTTGCCGTGAATGTGTTCACCAATTTCTCCCTCATCGATGCCCGGTACATCAATACCGATGAGCCTTCAATTCGTGGACGGCAAGTGGAATTGGTGCCAACGGTCATGGTACGCTCTGGGGTGTCGTATGTTGGAAAAAAGTGGCGAGCTACGTATCAATTTAATTATACAGCCCGCCAATTCACCGATGCAACGAATGCCATTCGGAGTAGTTCAGCTGTTAATGGCATTATTCCCGCCTATCAAATTATGGATCTCTCGTCAAGTTATCAGGTATCCAAACGAATTTCCTTGGAAGCTTCAGCTAATAATCTCCTGAATACCGCTTATTTTACCCGTCGAGCCGATGCATATCCCGGTCCTGGGATTATTCCGTCGGACGGACGCGCCTTCTTTTTGACAGTCGGGGTGACCTTATAAACTCATTAAATCTTTGAATTTGATGGCTTGCCGGCGGGAAATTTCAATTTTCTCGCCACCCCAATTCTTATCTCCTGATTTCAACGTCACCAACAGTCCACCCGAAAACCAAGGTTCAATTTTGGCGATGCTGTGCAAGTTGATGATGTGCTTGCGGTTGGCACGGAAGTAAATTTTGGGATCTAATCTTTCCTCCAAAGCATTTAAAGACTTTAATATCAAAGGTTTTTGATCTTCAAAATGCAAACGGACATAATTCCCCATCGACTCAAACAAGCGGACTTGGCCAAGTTTGACAAACCAACATTTTTCCCCATCCTTGACAAAGATCTGATCCCCCTCGGATAAGTAGGTTTGCGATTCTTGTTTGAGTGCTTGGTCTTTCAATTCATTCTCGACTTTTTGAATAGCCTCCGAAAGGCGTTGCAATTCAATGGGTTTGAGGATGTAGTCGAGCGCGTTGACTTCAAAAGCCTTCAACGCATATTCATCATACGCGGTGGTGAAAATGACATGTGGTGCTTTGTCTTCCAGACTTTCGAGCAGTTCGAATCCATTTTTACCGGGCATTTGAATGTCCAAGAATAATAAATCGGGTTCAAGCTCGTCCATGAGCTCCAAAGCCTCCTCAGCATTGGCCGCTTCCCCAACAATCTGGAGCTTAGGGAAGTTTTCCAACAATCGTTTCAATTCATTCCGCGCTAAACGCTCGTCATCAACAATAAGTGCTTTCATAATTTATTGAATGGATGGATGTATAGGGATTCGTATTTCGGCACAAACCGTGAGTTCATTTTCTTGAAAGATACGAAAATGAGCTTCTGGGCCATATAATAAATGGAGTCGTTGCTCTGTATTTTGAAGACCAAAGCCCCCATGATCACTCGGTGAAGTGGGAATGTTTAACTCGCCTGTATTCCGAATGGTCAAGTGTAATGAAGTATCGTGAAGTTGACTCGAAATTTCAATGTACCCCCACCGGATGGCTTTTTGTACTCCGTGTTTGATGGCATTTTCAACCAAGGTCTGCATCATCATAGGAGGAACTTGCACAGGTAAAGTATCATCAGCAATATCCCACTTGACTTGCAGGCGCTCTTCGTACCGGACTTTCTCCAGGGCAAGGTAATCTTCTATGGTTTTGAGTTCATCGCGTAGTTCTACCGTTTTTCGACGATCGGCGATGAGTGAACTTCGTAGAATGCTGGATAATTGTGTAATTCCGGCTTGAGCCCGAACCGGATCTTCCAAAATCAAGGCGCGTATGCTATTCAAAGCATTAAACATGAAATGAGGGTTCATTTGCGCCCGAAGGACTTTCGATTCGGTTTCACGGATAGACGATTGAAGTTTTAGCCGTTCAATCTCATCTTGCCTTCTTTCGTTGGTATAATGGTAAAATACATAAATCAGCACCCAAATCAATACGGGTTTACTTTGCGAAATGAGGTAAATCAAATCCCGCATGGCCCAATTCATGGCCGAGGTATCAATGATGGCATTGTCGAGGGGAATATTCAAGGCGGTCATTAACGTCGTCATGCAAATGACAGCCAAACCTGTTCGGAAAAGCAAACTGGAAAGCGAAAGCTTAATCCATTGGTACCGCATAAAAACCAACCGAAAAGAATGCGTCAGCGTTATGCCGGCAAAAGTATTGGCAAGTGCATTGCCTAGGATCGACTCCAATTCAATCCATGAAAAAGAAAATACGGCAAAATAACCGGTCAGCTCAGTCAAGGAATAAAATCCCCAGCCCAAAACTTGACAAAGCCAATATAAACGATTTTTATTCATACCCACCTCAATAGAATAGCAAGATACTTCAAAAATGTACCTGATCGGATGGATTCAGGAGGGAAGGTGAACGTGCTCAATAAAAGGTGGATTTAAACCGTCAGTGTGAGCAAATGCTGCGTATCATTTTCACGAAGAACAGAAAATTCCTGGGTATCGTAGTGGTAATGGAGATGATAAAGGCAAAGGTTGGAGTGTTGAAAATCATCCATTTCAGCCAATGGCTTTTTCAGAAGTTGAGTCAATAAAATGCGCATGGCGCGGCCGTGCATGGCAATCAAGATGAGATCTTCATCCCGCTGTCCTAAGATTCGTTGGAGGGCAATCTGCTGCCGTTCGGCAACCTGCTGTGGACTTTCTCCACCCGGCGAGGCCAAATAGGTATGCCCCATTCGCCACCCCTCGATCATTTTGGTATGATCACTGTCGGCGGCAGGATCTGGTTTCTTACCTTCTTTGGTACCCCACGAAATTTCATTCAATCCCACATGTTTTTCGTACGGAATACCCGCCTCGATGAATGACTGGACCGATTGAAATGTCCGCTTCAATTCTGAAATGTAGATTTTCTGAAACGGAATATGCTGATATGCACCAAAAAAGGCCTGGGCTTGGGCTTTCCCTAAGTCGTTAAGGTCGGCATCTATACCGCTTCCTTGGACAACCCCTAAGCGGTTGTAGGCAGTTTCGCCATGACGAATGAGGTAGATTTCTTTGACTCGACTGGACATGGGATTTTTTGTTTAGCTGCGCGGGAATGTGTAGTATTACCCAGTTTTTCTTTTGATGAAGAAAAACTGAAATTTCACGCAAAATTACAGAAAAGATGTTTAAAAACTTGGTAGATCTGGAAAATTTGAAACAAATGGACCAGCAGTCCATGGGCGGTCACCTAGGTATTGAGTATTTAGAGGTAGGCCCCGATTTCCTCAAAGCCCGAATGCCCGTTGATCACCGCACCAAACAACCTTTTGGAATTCTCCACGGTGGTGCCTCAGTCGTTTTGGCTGAAACGTTGGGTTCCATTGCCTCTTTCTTATGTTTAGATGATCCAACGAAACAACGAGCTGTAGGGTTGGAGATCAACGCCAACCACCTCCGATCAGTGGCAAATGGCTGGGTCTATGGCGTCACCAAGCCTTTGCATATTGGCCGACGAACTCAAGTATGGGAAACCCGTATCACCAACGAGGAAGATAAGCTGGTGTGCGTGAGCCGATTGACGGTAAGTGTGATAGATGTGTCGAATTGACGCAATTTGGCTGAGGGTAGTTTGAATTTTGGTTGAAATACAATATCTTTCACCACTTAATCCTTCCTCGATGAGAAAAATTTACGCTTTGCTCTTTTGGTGCGCCACAGTAAGTAGTGCCATGGCGCAGACTTTTTACCCGTATGCGCCCATCCCGTTCAATCAAGTTAAATTGAAAGATGAATTTTGGTACCCCAAAATTGAAGTCAATCGCACGGCCACAATTCCTTGGTCCTTTCAACAATGCCAAGAAACCGGTCGAATCAAAAACTTTGAACAAGCTGCCGCCCGTCAAGGGAAATTCTGTGGAGTTTATGTGTTTGACGATACCGATGTATACAAAACTATGGAGGGGGCAGCCTATTCGCTGCAAGTAAATTATGATCCCAAGCTGGATGCTTATTTGGATAGCTTAATCACCTTAATTGGTAAAGCACAAGAGGAAGATGGCTATTTGTACACCGTCCGGACAATGGGCGACAAACACCACTGGATCGGCAAGGAACGGTACGAAAAAGAGCATGAACACAGCCATGAGCTATACAATGTGGGTCATTTTTATGAGGCAGCTACGGCGCATTTTTGGGCTACCGGAAAACGATCCATGCTCAACCTCGCCATCAAAAACGCCGATCACCTGTTGACGGTTTTTGGGCCAAACAAAAAATCGGTGGCCCCCGGTCATCAAGTTATTGAAATGGGCTTGGTCAAGATGTACCGTGCCACAGGAAAAAAAGAGTATTTGGATTTAGCCCAATTTTTTATTGATGCGCGCGGAAAACGAATATATCCCAAAAAGATTGGGACGCCCGGAGCAACTGTATGGGAAACAGGAGAATATTGGCAAGATCACGCCCCCGCCATTGAACAAACAGAGGCCATCGGACATGCCGTGCGTGCCACGTATTTATATGCTGGAATGGCAGATGTTGCCGCATTGACTCAAAATGACGCCTACATTCAAGCCATTCATGCCTTGTGGGAAAACGCGGCTGGAAAGAAAACCTACGTCACGGGGGGTATCGGAGCATCCGGCGGTTGGGAAGGTTTTGGACCAGATTATGACCTGCCCAACGAAGATGCTTATTGCGAAACTTGTGCTGGCATTGGGAACGTGTACTGGAATCACCGGATGTTTTTGTTAACAGGGCAAGGTAAATACATGGACATGGTGGAACGTACCTTATACAACGGTATTTTAGGCGGCATTGGCCTAGACGGAAAAAGCTTTTATTACGCCAATCCGATGGAATATCGGATAGAAAATGGACAGTTATCTGGGGAGAATAAACGATCGCCGTGGTTTACCTGTTCGTGTTGCCCGTCTAATATCTGCCGGTTTATGCCGTCGATCCCAGGGTATATCTATGCCCAACAAGGGAGTCATGCCTACATTAATTTGTACATGACGAGTAGTACAGAGGTTGAATTGCCTGAAAAACAATCGGTTCTGATTAAACAAGAAACGAACTACCCATGGCAAGGAGCTGTGCAAGTAAGCCTGGAAACCAAAGCCAAAAAAGGTGTTTCGATGACGTTGCATTTGCGTGTCCCGGGCTTCGCGGGTTCCGACATCTATCCAACAGATCTTTATCAAGCACCTAGTAATCAACAAAAAATCAAAATCGCCATCAACGGGAAACCCCTCGACCTGTTGCCAGACTCCGCCGGATATTTGGTGATCTCCCGGACATGGAAGTCAGGGGATGTCGTTCTCTTAGATTTCCCAATGGAAACCAAAGCGGTCACATCACACGCCAAGGTAAAAGCGAATGTCAATCGAATTGCGATTCAACGGGGCCCGATTATGTATTGTGCAGAATTTGCCGATAATGATGATCGAACTGCCACCTTGATTATCCCCAATCAGCACCCCACATTCCAAGAAAAATTCGAACCGTCTATCCTAGGTGGGGTCATGACCTTAACGACCCCCGGTAAAGTTATTTCAATTCAACCCACCAACGTGAAAACCATAGATCGGCCGATCCGTCTGATTCCTTATTATGCCCGTTCAAATCGAGGCGTAGGAGAAATGAAGCTGTGGTTTCCAACAAAAATTACCAATGTACAGGTTGAGTAGACGGGGTTTGAATTATGAATTATGAATTATGAATTATGAATTATGAATTATGAATTATGAATTATGAATCAATGTCGTTTAGTTAGGGGATTTCACCTAATCCAGCACCAACGGTGCTTAATCAATAACCTAGCCTGTGAAGGCTAGGAAAATGGCACAAACCCTAGCAAAAAAAAGGCCTGACGGGCCGTAATCATGGGCTGCCGCGTGGGAGGATCCACTAACTAAACGACATTGCATTATGAATTCTGAATTGGAGTAATTTTATCTTTTTTACGAATAAAAATAGTATGAAAAAATACATCGCTTTTGTCTTGCTGGGAACTTCAATTTTTGCCTGTACGGAAAATCAACGAACCGAAAGTACGTCACTTCCACTTATTGGAACTTGGCAGCTTATCCAAGGGACTGTTATTGAAGGAATTGACACGACAGTGACAGATTATACCCAAAATGTTTCCTTCATTAAAATTATCAATGATACCCATTTTTCTTTCCTTTTACATGACTTGAAAAAAGGAAAAGGAGCGGATTCCATTTTTGCCTCAGGTGGTGGACGTTACACACTTCGAGATAGCCTATACACAGAACACTTGGCCTATTGCAGCGATAGAAATTGGGAGGGAAATGATTTCGAATTTACAATCCAGATCAAAAACGACACCTTGATTCAAACGGGTATTGAAAAAGTAGCGAGTGTCGGTGTCAATCGGTTAAATACGGAAAAGTATGTTCGAATAAAATAAGGTTTTCCAAACGGATTACCACGTAGCTGTTTTTTATTTGTTCTCTGTCCTCCCTCCGATGACCATCCTGGGGTGGGTGTTTCATCAGTAAAATAAACTAGAATGTATTTTAAGATTAATTTGGCATCTCTTTTGATCGTATTGGCGTCGTTGATGTTAACAGCACAAGGAAACTTGCCGCAACCACAACATGCTCTTGAATTTAATGTCTTGGATTTTGGTGCCATAGGGGATGGTAGAACCTTGAATACGGTAGCGATTCAACAAGCGATTGATCAAGCGCACCAACAGGTATTAGGCGGGACAGTCGTTTTTCCGAAAGGGAAATTTCTCACGGGCAGCATCGAGCTAAAAGGTAATGTACATTTGTACCTACGTGAGGGGGCGGTTTTATTGGGAAGTACTCACCCAAAAGATTATACGGCTATGGATGGCGAGGGGAGGCCAATAGCACCGAAGAAGGATGATAATTCTCAATTGGCGTTAATTTTAGCGCGTCAAGCCCATCATATTAAAATTTCAGGAAAAGGGGTGATTGATGGCCAAGGGCGTGCGTTGGCCTTGACGATTGACAGTTTGCATCATACGGGTCGTCAGATCGATCCGAACTACACCACGGAATTGATGCGTCCCAATGAACGGGTTCGACCTAAATTATTTCGGTTCTCGCAATGCAATCACGTAAAAATTCACGATTTGACGCTTCAAAACAGTGCGAGTTGGGGTTTATCCTTTGAACTGTGTACCGATTTGGAAATAAAAAAAATTAAGTTGATTAATCGCGCGTATTGGAATAACGATGGGATGGATATTACGGATTGCCGAGATGTTCGGGTTACACATTGTGATGTTAACTCAGCTGACGATGGCATTTGTTTGAAATCGTATTATCCGGGTTATACCAACGATGGAATTTACATTGCGCATTGTACCATTCGGTCCAGCGCCAGCGCCATAAAATTTGGAACGGCGTCCTACGGTGGTTTTAAAAATGTGACGATTGAACACATTAAAATTTACGATACGTTCCGGTCTGCGATTGCCATAGAATCTGTGGATGGTGGCCTGATCGAGAATATTAAGGTACACAATATTGTGGCAAAGAATACCGGAAATGCGATCTTCATTCGCTTAGGTCATCGGGATGGGGCGAGCCCCGGTATCATTCGGAATGTCCATATAAAGAATATGAAAGTGGAGGTTCCTTTTGGTCGGCCCGATGTGAAGTATGACATGCGCGGGCCGGAGGTTCCTTTTTTCCACAATCCATTCCCAGCTTCAATTGTAGGGATCCCAGGACATAGGATTGATGGCGTAGTCCTTGAAAATATCAGCATAACCTACCCGGGAAGAGCTTCAAAAGGGATGGCCTATGTACCGATCAGTCGGTTAAATCAAGTGCCAGAACAGGTCAAGAAATACCCGGAGTTTGATATGTTTGGTGAACTTCCCGCGTGGGGTTTCTATGTTCGTCATGCCAATGGATTGCAATTCAAAAACTTGACATTACGTCTAAAGAACGATGATTTTCGACCAGCTTTTGTGTTTGATCAAGTAAGTGGACTGAAGATGGACTCGGTTAACTTGCCGAAATCCACAAAAAATGAAATTGTGTTACACCAGGCTATAAATCTGGCATTAGACAATCAGGCTTCGGCTACCGCATTGGATGTAACCTTACGGGATTAGATAGGCCAATTCGTATAATCGAAAACCATAAAAAAAATCAGGCTATTTTCGGTAGCCTGATTTTTCAATTTATTGCCTAATGTATAGAAATAGGAAAGAAGATTATACTTCGGTTGCGCTTCCTCTCGTATCCTCCACGGGTATCGTGACATCCGTAGGCTTTGTTTCCTCTGCCACGGTTGTCGGGGTTTCAGCTGGTTTGGTGGCATCCAAAAATGCTTGGTATTCCGTAGGCTTTTCGAACGGACGGTCACCGATTAGCTCAACCAAATCGTGTTGGAATAAAATTTCTCTTTTGAGTAACTCTTTTGCTAAAATGTCCAAAAGATCTCGTTTCTCTGTGAGGAGATTTTTGGTTCTTTCGTAAGCCTCTTGAATGATTTTCTTCACTTCCTCGTCAATAGCGCGTGCGGTATCTTCAGAGTACGGTTTGGTAAACGAATATTCCCCTTGCGTCTTAGAGTCGTAGAAAGAGACATTCCCGATACGGTCATTCAGTCCGTACATGGCCACCATACTGTAGGCCATTTTGGTGATTTTCTCGAGATCACTTAAAGCTCCGGTGGTGATTTTACCAAAAACAACGTCTTCAGCCGCACGCCCACCCAACGCCATACACATTTCGTCTAGGAGTTGTTCTGTCCGGTAAAGATACTGTTCACGGGGCAAGTACTGGGCATACCCAAGAGCAGCTACACCACGGGGTACGATGGAAACTTTAACCAATGGATTCGCATGTTCTAAAAACCAGCCCGTTATGGCGTGTCCTGCTTCATGGAAAGCCACGATTTCTTTTTCCTCAGGGGAAATGAGTTTGTTTTTCTTCTCGAGTCCGCCAATTTCTCGGTCAATGGCGTCTTGAAAATCTTTGGTTTCAACCGCGGTTTTATTTCGACGTGCGGCTAACAAGGCCGCTTCGTTACACACATTGGCAATTTCAGCACCAGCGAATCCGGGAGTTTGGGCGGCTAATTTCTTCGCATCGACTTCCGAAGCAAGCTTTAGATTGCGCATGTGAACTTTGAAAATAGCTTCCCGACCAATGATATCCGGGGCATCTACTGAAATTTGTCGGTCAAAGCGGCCTGGACGAAGGAGCGCGGAGTCCAAAACATCAGGGCGGTTTGTGGCCGCCAAAATGATGATACCGCTATCAGATCCGAAACCATCCATTTCGACAAGCAGCGAGTTGAGCGTATTTTCTCGCTCATCATTGCCACCCGGCATCGATCCACGTCCGCGAGAACGGCCTACTGCGTCGATTTCGTCAATGAAGATGATACAGGGTGCTTTTTCCTTAGCTTGTTTGAATAAATCCCGTACACGAGCGGCCCCGACTCCGACGAACATCTCAACAAAGTCCGATCCTGACAACGAAAAGAAGGGTACGCCAGCTTCTCCAGCGACAGCTTTGGCCATCAAGGTTTTACCTGTACCTGGAGGGCCAACCAGCAATGCACCTTTGGGAATTTTACCCCCTAAGTCGGTGTATTTTTTAGGCTTTTTCAAGAATTCGATAATTTCTTCAAGTTCTTCTTTGGCTTCATCAAGGCCGGCTACGTCTTTGAAGGTAATTTTGACGCTGCTGTCTGCATCAAAAAGAGCTGCCTTCGACTTCCCGATATTGAAGATGGCGCCGCCTGGGCCTCCACCGCCACTCATGCGGGTCATGAAGAAGTACATGAGCCCAATGAAAATCAAGATAGGAAGCCATTGGATTAAGTCACCAAAAAAGTTTTCCCGTGTGATGGTATTGGGATACAATTGTGATTTGTATTCTGCCGGTAAGTTGGTTTTATCCAAGAAGGCATTAAACTGATTCATGAATGAATCAGAGGAAACTACATTCAAGGACAAGTGAGGAGCTTGTTTGTAGCGGTTATTGCCAAGCAGTCGTTTATACTGTTCTTTTTGAAGCGCTTCCTTGGTAAGCGTGATTTCAACCGAATTCAATCCCTGTACCACATCAATGTTCTTCACATCTTGGGCCATGACCATGGACTCAAGTTGTTTGTATTTGACAGGGGAAAGTGGATTGGAACGATTATAAACTAAGAAGCCAATGATCGAAATGATCAAAGCAGCGACCACCCAGCCTTGGATTCCCGTACCTCCTGGGGTGGGTTTACCTTTGGGCCTTGGGGGGAATTTCGGATTGTTTTCAGCCATGTTTGTGTGATAAATTACAAGTTTCCTCGAGTTACGTCTTGTGTTTAACTCGTTGTTTTTTTTATTGTTTTGCTGGAGTTAATATATCCCCTTCTTCGATGCGGCGAACGTCAGCGTCACCCCACAAAGATTCGATGTCATAAAACTCGCGGCGGTCTTTTTTTAAGATATGAACCACTACATCAACATAGTCGAGTAGAATCCATTCTTTATTTTGTTGGCCTTCTCTATGCCAAGGAGATTGTTGGGTGTTTTTGTAGACCACTTCATCAACGGACTGGGCAATGGCATCAATTTGCGTGTCGGAATTTCCGGAGCAAATCACAAAAAAATCGGTAATGGCTTTATGGATTTTTCGTAGATCAAGGATCTGGACATCAAAGCCTTTTTTTTCCAACATCCCGTCAGCGATTAATTCTGCTAGCGCCTCGCTGGAAAGTTCTTTGTTTTTCTTCATTCAATTCTAAGAATACGTTAATTTTGTCAGTTTCCAAGGGAGTATTTCGCGCCGGATGGAATCAAATCTGAACTGCTAATTTAATAAAAATTGTACAAAATTCAGCCCAATTCTTTGATTGTCGGGAAAAACCTTGTCGATCTGCCAACTTGTCATTCTACTAACGACATCGCCCGGGAATTAATTCACCAATCCCCCCCTCAGGAGGGAACAGTGGTCATTACGGGAGTACAAACGGCCGGAAAAGGACTACGAGGGAATGCTTGGCAAGTTGAACCTCATCAGAATTTGACGTTCTCCGTTATTCTCTACCCCACTTGGCTCGCACCAACGCAAGCCTTTGACCTTACGCTCGCCATGTCATTGGGGGTTTTGGAGGCTTTACAGACCTTGGGTTTGGCCCATGCGCAGATTAAATGGCCAAATGATGTGTACTTGTCTTCCGGAAAAGTAGGTGGGATGTTGATTGAACCTACTTGGTCAGGAAACACCTGTAGTTCGTGTGTTGTGGGCATTGGTCTGAACATCAATCAATTCCAGTGGCCTCTGCCCCGAGCTACCTCGCTGGCCAAAGAAACTGGAAAAACATGGAGTCTTTCCTTTGTTTTGACACACCTTTTGGAATCCCTAGATCGATCTTACCAGGCCATGATGCTGCCCGAGTTTCGATCGAGTGCCCTCAAACGATATTATCAGCACCTCATTGGCTTTGAACAGCTCAGAAGATACCAAGCGAACGGTCAATCCTTTTGGGCAACTTTGCAAGGTGTGGATCCTTGGGGCCGTTTGGCGTTAATCGATACCGCGGGCACTTCGAGTTACTACGATGTAAAGGAAGTGGAATTTTGTTGGGATTAACCTCCTGATTTTTTAGTTTTACAAAACCTTATGATGAATCTAGCGCCCTGATCGGGACACATACGATACGAAATGAACCCAGAAAGAATACGATTAAGCCAAAGATCGGACAATAAAGGATGGAAAAAGTGGGGCCCTTATTTATCTGAACGACAGTGGGGGACCGTCCGGGAAGATTACAGTGTGTACAGCAACACCTGGGATTACCTCCCACACGACATGGCGCGCTCTCGTGCTTACAGATGGGGCGAAGATGGTATTGGAGGAATTTCAGATAACAAGCAACATATTTGTTTTGCGGTAGCGCTCTGGAATCACCAAGATTCAATCCTCAAAGAACGCCTTTTCGGCGTGACTGGCTCAGAGGGAAATCACGGGGAAGATGTGAAAGAGTTGTACTATTATCTAGATAGTACACCGACGCACTCCTACATGAAAATGCTGTACAAGTACCCTCAAAAAGCGTATCCTTATACCCAATTGCTTGAAGAAACCCGGAAACGCTCGCGGAAAGACCCAGAGTTTGAATTGATGGATACTGGGATTTTCGATGAGCAAAAATACTTCGATGTATTCATTGAGTATGCTAAGGTTGAGGAAAATGATATTCTCATTCAAATTACAGCCCACAACCGCGGGCTGGAAGACGCCCCGCTCACCTTATTGCCCACCTTGTGGTTCCGAAATACATGGTCGTGGGGGTATGAGGATTTTGAACAAAAACCCATGTTGACCGGGATCGCCCAATCGCAGGTTGAACTTTATCACCGGTTGTTCGGTCGTATGAAATTGTACTGTGAAGGGGCCGATGAATTACTCTTCTGTGAGAATGAAACGAACTTGGAACGCGTGTTTGGGCGTAAAAATGAAACGCCTTACTGCAAAGATGGGATCAATAATTACATTTTGACCCAGGATCGTTCATCAATAAATCCCAACCGAATCGGCACCAAGGTTTCGGCTCAGTACGCCAAACAGGTGCCAGCGGGTAAATCGGTCTCGATTCGGCTTCGATTTACCCAAAACACCGGTTTAGCACAGCCATTTGCCGATTTCGATGCGTTATTTAACCAAAGAAAACAAGAAGCCGATCTATTTTACGACGATATTCAACAGGACATTCAAGAGAAACACCTCAAAGAAGTCCAACGGCAAGCGTTCGCCGGCATGATGTGGTGTAAACAGTTTTATTATTACAATGTCGATCAGTGGATGAAAGGGGATCCGAAAATGCCCTTTGAGTTTCGAGGTCGAAATTTTCAGCGCAATGCCCCTTGGCGTCATGCCTACATGGCCAATATTCTTTCCATGCCCGACAAGTGGGAGTATCCATGGTTTGCGGCTTGGGACTTGGCGTTTCATACCCTAACATTAGCCCGCGTTGATCCAGATTTTGCCAAACGCCAACTCGCTGTGGTTCTTCGGGAATACTACATGCACCCGAATGGACAGATTCCTGCATACGAATGGAACTTCTCCGATGTGAATCCTCCAGTACATGCCTGGGCTACTTGGAAAGTGTATGAAATCGATAAAGAGCGAAATGGCGGGAAAGGGGATATTGCCTTTTTGGAACGAATTTTTCATAAATTAACCTTGAATTTCACGTGGTGGGTGAATCAAAAAGACGAGGATGGCAACAGCCTTTTTGGGGGAGGATTTTTAGGCTTAGACAACATTGGGGTCTTTGATCGCAATGCCCAAATTCCGGGTATAAAACTCCAACAAGCGGATGCGACAGGTTGGATGGCAATTTATACCCTAAATATGTTGCGGATTGCTTGCGAAATATCCTTGGAACGGCCCGTGTATCAGGATATGGCCTCCAAGTTTTTTGAGCATTTTCTTCACATTGCGGCAGCCATCAATAAGTTCAGCGAAGATGGCCGTTCTGGATTATGGGATGAAACGGATCAGTTTTATTATGATAAAATATCAGGTCCTTACGGCGATGCCCTTCTCATGAAGATTCGTTCTTTGGTCGGACTAATCCCCTTGTGTGCGGTGGAGGTCCTGGACGATGAGATTTTATCTAAATTGCCAGATTTTAAACGCAGGTTGGAATGGGTGCTTAAAAATCGACCTGATCTAGCCGAGCTTATTTCACGTTGGGATGAGCCCGGAAAAGGATCAACACATTTATTGGCTTTGCTTCGGGGGCACCGGATGAAAATGGTCCTTCGGCGGATGTTCGACGAAATGGAGTTTTTATCTGATTATGGAATTCGCTCTTTATCCAAATTTCACAAAGAAAATCCGTATACCTTCAACCTCCATGGCGAAAACCTTTCGGTCGTGTATACACCGGGAGAGTCAGACCTCGCGATAATGGGAGGAAATTCCAACTGGCGTGGGCCCGTCTGGTTTCCTCTCAATTATTTGATCATCGACTCTTTGATGAAGTTTTATCAATACTACGGGGATGACTATGAAATTGAGTACCCAACCAATTCGGGCCAGATCGTGTCGATTCGGGAGGCGGCGATGCAAATTTCGGAACGATTGATCTCAATCTTTGAGCCAAGTGCTGACGGGACCCGACCCGGCATGGTGGGTAACGTAGATCGAGAACAAGATCCTCATTTCTCATCCTATCACTTGTTCTTTGAGTATTTTCATGGCGATAATGGGCGAGGTTTAGGCGCTTCGCATCAGACGGGCTGGACGGGTCTGGTGGCCGATTTAATCGCACAGGTGAGTACGTACCGGAAAAATCAAGAGAAAAAATAATGTGGCTCCGGTCGGTTTTAATGAAACCGATCGGAGCGTACTTCCAAGTTTTTCATAACCTCAGCCTCTTGTCTAAGTAGTTCTTCCCATCGTGCGCGTACTTTTTCTTTAGGCTGGTACGTCTCGGCCAGTTCGATGAAATTCCGGTAATGACCTGCCTCGGAAATCATGAGTTCATGGTAAAATTTCTTTAGGCTTTCGTCCGAAATTTGTTCCGATAAAAGTTTGAATCGCTCGGCGCTGCGGGCTTCTATCATGGCACAAAAAAGGACATCTTCCATCAGTTGATCATCCAATGATCCTCCTTTCTTCATGCACTTTTGCAAAGCCGCGACATACTCATCCTTTCGTTTCGGTCCAAGAGCAATACCTCTCTTTTTCATTTCTTTCAAGACCCGTTGAAAATGCCCCCATTCCTCGGTCACAACGGGGGTCATGACGTCAATAAGCCGGGTTTTTTCTGGGTATTTCACAATCAACGCGATACACGTAGACGCCGCTTTTTGCTCACAAAAGGCGTGGTCAATCAAAATATCGGCGAGGTTCATTTCAGCAATATTGACCCACCTCGGGTCAGAGGGCAAGCGAAGCCCCAAAGTTGTTACGTGCTCAGCCATGTTGTTGTTTTCTTTTTTGTCTTTTGTCCAACGTCATTAAAAAAGCAGGCAACACCATAAGGTTCGATACCATGCCAATCAAAAGCGTTACGGAAACCAGTAGTCCAAGGAATACAGTTCCTTTGAAACCCGAGGCAACAAAGATTCCAAATCCGAAGAATAGGATAATCGCGGTATACACCATACTTACACCTGTCTGACGAATTGTATTTTGAACAGCCTCTTGCAGACTTCGTCCCAGTTTAATTTCGTCTTTGTATTTGGTCAAGAAATAAATCGTTCCGTCGGAGGCAATACCAAAAGCGATGGAAAAAATAAGGGTTGTTGAGGGCTTGAGTGGAATCTGGGCAATACCCATGATACCCGCTGTGATGATGAGCGGTATAATGCTGGGAATTGCCGATATCAAGACCGTCCGTGCATTGAGGAATTGGGTTGCCATCACAAAACAAACCAAAAGAATAGCAAGAGCCGTACTTTCCACGAGGTTATCCAATAAATAAGCGTTTCCTTTCGTAAAAACAACCCCATTCCCCGTTACTTGGGCCTCCACTTGATCTTCCGCCGGAAGCCAAGCCTCCGCATCCCGATCGTAATTAAATAGTGTATCAATTTTGGCTTGCAATTCATCAGCTAAAATCCCCAACCGCTTGGATCCGATATCTCCCACTTGATAACTAACACGCGTTTGGCTGCGGGTAGAGTCCATGAAGGAGGCTAACTGCTGGGTACTTTGACTGGCATTGCCCGCATACTCATTCAGTTTTTGCAGTTCGAGTGCCCCCGGTAAAACGTAATATTTGGGATCTCCGCCTCGATACCCTTGATAAATGAATTTTAAACCCTCGACGATGGAAAGTGGACTGGTAAATTCTTCATACGAGGCAAATTGGTTTTGCATGACCTTAATTTTATTCAAAATTCGAGGATCAAGGACACCATTGGGCGTTTTGGTATCGATGGATACCTCAAACGGTACGACGCCTTTAAAATGCTTTTCAATAAACTTTAGATCCGCAAAAATAGGGTCGTCTTCGGGAAGATCGTCTACGACATACCCTACAGCCGTGATTTGGGTCATCGCTAAAACCGACAGAAATACCAAACTGGCGACTGTCCAATAGAGCTTGGTTCGATGCCCCATCACGATCGTGACAATCCATTCCAATAAGGCAGAAATTCGATTATTGGACAAATGTTTAACATGTTTCGCACTTGGCGGGGCTAAATAGCTAAAAATAATAGGGATTAATATGAGGGAAAGGGCCCAGGTAGTCATCACACATAAAGAGGCCACAAGACCAAACTCCATCAATAAGTTACTCCCGGTAAAGTAAAAAACGATGAAGCCAATAAAGGTAGTCAGGTTGGCAATAAAGGTTGATTTTCCCACCTTTTCGATCGCAACCGATAAAGCACTGCGTTGATTTAGGCTGGCAAGATATTCTTCTTGGTAGCGGTTGATGAGGAAAATGGAGTTGGGTATGCCGATGACGATGATCAGTGGCGGGATCAACCCCGTCAAAATGGTTATTTTATATCCAAACAACTGGATTAGTCCCACACACCAGATCACGGAGATTGCCACAATCAAGACCGCAAAAAAGACAATGCGTACGGATCGGAAGAATAGGTATAGAATAAGCGTCGTGACGCCAAAAGCCAAAGCCATGAAAAGGGCCAACTCTCCGGAGACTTTGGACATGAAATTGGTTCGAATATACGGCATCCCCGAATAGTGCATTTTCACCTGTTGGGCTTCCCCATAGGCAAGGGCTAACGCTTCTATTTCCCGGGTAGTTGAAATTCGTCCTTTGCTGTTGAGTTGCTTTTGGTCGAAGGTAATGGCCATGAGGTGGGCATTACCTTCTTCACTGTAAATCAATCCTTTATAAAAAGGTAAGCGGGATATTTTTTGGCGTACGCTATCCACTTCCGCCTGATTTTTAGGGAGTGAGGCACTCACGGGTTTGAATAAAAAGGATTTTTTTTCCTCATCCTTCACAATTTCAGCCAGGGTGGCATTGCTCAACACATTCTTTATCCCTTCTACATTCTTGATGTTTTGAGCCAGCTCCGACCATGCCCTGAATCGATCCAACCGATACATATCCGGATCTTCGACAGCAATTACCATGACATTGCCATCCTCCCCGTAGGTTTTTTTAAATTGTTCATACCGCTGGAAACTGGGGTCTGATTGGGGAAGAATCTTGGCCAATTCGTACGAAAGTTCCAATTTCACCGCTTGGAATCCCATCCAAGTTGTTGAGGCAGCAATGAGAAGAAGTAAAAACGGTCGGTACGCGAGAATGAACTGCGCAATTTTTTTCCAGAACATAAATTAAGGAGTTGGTGGGAATGAGGCGATTAATTGCCGAATTGCCTGCGGGGCTGTCAATCGGTCAGCTAAGACATCGGCTTTGACTTGCGCGAGCCGCTCAGTCATTCCAGGTTGTTGTAAAAATTGTTGAAGTAAATATTCTTGTAAGTAATGATGAACCCACGTAGTCTTTTGGAATTTTCTGTTTTCTTCCCACCAGCCCGACGCTTTGGTTTGTTGGGCATAATGTTGAATGGTTTCCCATATTTCGCGATGCCCGGTATTTTCTAGTGAAGAACAAGGTAAAACAGGGGGGCTCCATTGATTCTCCCGCAACGGGAATAAGTGTAAAGCGTTTTGATAATCCAGTTGGGCGTGAATTACGTGGGTCTGATTGGCTTGGTCGGCTTTATGAATAACCAAGGCATCCGCCATTTCCATGATCCCTTTTTTGATTCCTTGCAATTCATCTCCGGCATTGGGTAGCAATAAGAGCAGGAAAAAATCAACCATATCGCGTACGGAAGTTTCAGATTGACCAACCCCAACGGTTTCAATCAGGATGGTATCAAAACCAGCCGCTTCACACAAATACATCGTTTCTCGTGTCCGTTGAGCGACGCCCCCGAGTGTACTGCCTGTTGGGGAAGGCCTAACGAAAGCCTTCGGGTGATGAGCCAATTGCTCCATACGGGTCTTATCGCCTAAAATACTTCCCTTGGTTCGTTGGCTAGAAGGATCGATGGCCAAAACAGCTACTTGACGATCGTGATCGACGAGGTATAGACCCAGTTTTTCAATAAAACTACTTTTTCCTACACCGGGAACTCCCGTAATTCCTATGCGAATGGCTCGACCCGTATGCGGTAAAATTTGACTAATGACTTCCTCCCGTAGCGACTGGTCTGTTGGTAATTGACTTTCAATCAAGGTAATAGCACGGCCGAGTACCATTCGGTTGCCGGCTAAAATGCCTTGTACATACGTGTCAACTGTCAATCTTCCCAGAGCCATACGCGGTAGGTATTCCAATGAAAGCGTAAAATTAACATTATTCTATGAAACCACCGCTCAATTGGCTAGCGGGTGGTTCCAAAGTGCTTCGGCAATACGTAAATCCTCTGGGGTGGTGACTTTGATATTGCGGTAGGATCCAGGTACCAAGTGAATGGATTCGCCTGCGTACTCCAGTACACTTGCACAATCTGTAAAGTGGGGTTGTTCTCCCGCTTGAAAGGCTCGGCGCATGTGAGAGAGTAAAAAACCTTGTGGGGTTTGCATGAGTTGGATACGCGATCGGTCCAATGACCTATTTTCACCCGTGTCCAGTACCTCGCGAGGGGTGTCTTTCAAAGGCACGGCCAAAGCTGCTGCACCGTACTGTTGAGCAGCTTGAGCGACTGCCTCAATTTGGGGGCTTTCAATGAGCGGGCGAACACCATCATGAACCAAGACAACCGCTTCCTCTACCGTCTTTGGAATAGCCTGCAAGCCATGAGAAACGGATTGAAATCGACTCGCACCGCCGGGAATGACTTGTACCCGCGTTTGGATTTGAGCTTTATTTTCAGAAGTTGTGGATAGTAGAAGTGTCTCCCACATGTCTATTTCACGTTTGGGAAGTACAAGAAGTATACCGATGTGGGGGAAGGCTAAAAAAGCTTGAAGGGTATGAAAAAGCATAGGCACCCCGGCGAGAGGTAAGAATTGTTTCGGGATCTCGCTTTGCATTCGGCTCCCGCTTCCTCCAGCGACAATAATAGCGAATGTTTTCATCATAAGACAAAAAACCCGGCCGAAGCCGGGTACTTGTGATTAAAGAATCAGCATGGCATCGCCATACGTAAAAAATTTATATTTTTCTTTTATTGCTTGTTGATACGCTTCCATGATTAAGTCATAACCTCCAAAGGCAGACTTGGTCATCAGCAGGATGGACTCAGGTAAGTGAAAGTTAGACAACAAGGAATTGGCAATCTTAAACTCGTATGGAGGGAAGATGAATTTATCTGTCCAAGCGTTATCCACGGGTTTTAGACGAGAATTAGCGGATACAGAAGATTCTAAGGCTTTTAATGCTGTAGTTCCAATGGAGCACACGCGACGACCTTTATCTAACGATTCATTGACCACAGAACACGTTTCTGGGGTAATGAAGAAGTTTTCAGAATCAGTTTTGTGTTTGGTAAGATCTTCGACATCGACTTGACGGAAGGTCCCGATGCCGATGTGTAACGTGACTGGGGCAAAACTGACGCCATTGATCTGCATCCGGCGTACGGTATTTTTGGTAAAGTGCATCCCAGCAGTCGGCGCGGCAACTGCCCCTTCGTGTTCTGCGAAAATGGTTTGAAAGCGTTCTCGATCCAGTTCATTGACTTCACGAGTAATGATATCCGTCGGCAGGGGGGTTTCTCCCAATTCATAGATGGTTTGCATCATTTGTTCGTGATTGCCATCGAATAAAAATCGGATAGTCCGTCCCCGAGAGGTTGTATTGTCAATGACTTCAGCTACCAAGTCACTATCCCCAAAGTATAATTTATTTCCAACACGGATTTTACGTGCGGGGTCAACCAGAACATCCCACAATCGCATATCGCGGTTGAGTTCACGCAGCAAAAAAACCTCAATTTTAGCCCCTGTTTTTTCTTTGGAGCCGTATAGACGGGCAGGAAATACCTTGGTATTGTTGACCACCAGGGAGTCACCTTCACCAAAATAACCCACAATGTCCCGAAACATTTTATGTTCGATCAGGCCCGTGTCACGGTGAATCACCATCATCCGGTTTTCATCCCGTTCGGGACTTGGGTGCATGGCAATAAGACTTTGGGGGAGATCAAATTTGAAAGAAGATAGCTTCATTGAGTATTATAACAATATTTTAACAAATGTACAACATCTGGAGAGGGGTTGTCAAGGATTTTTGCCTTATTGTCAAGAAGTTAGGCTAAATAAATTTTTCCCTCCATAAAAATTTTACAATTTCCCCGAATTAGGACGCGGTCAGATACCACGTGAAGTAGCACTTCACCCGGCCGATGTGACACTTGGTGGGCAATTAATTCGTTTTTCCCGAGTATGTTTGCCCAGTAGGGGGCAAGGTACGTATGGGCTGAGCCGGTGACAGGATCTTCAGGTACGCCCACTTGAGGACCAAAAAAGCGAGAAACAAAATCAACCTGCTTACCGGGAGCAGAACAAACCAAGCCACGAGCGGGTAGTTTGGCGATGATGTCGAAGGCTGGTCGAATACGGCGGACTTCCTCTTCCGTATCGACAAGAGCTAATAAGTCCCATCCAGCTTTCCGGAGATCCACTATTTTAATTCCCAATCCTTCCTCAACCAGTTTAATATGTTCAAAAGTGGACGTAGTAGACAGGGCAGGGAAGTCCATTTCCAATAAAGTCCCTTGCTTTTTTACAGTCAATGGACCAGACCGGGTGTGAAATGTCAGCACGTCTTCTGCATAATCTAAAATAAAAAACAGGACATAGGCACTAGCTAGTGTGGCATGACCACAGAGGTCAACTTCCGTGGTTGGCGTAAACCAACGTAATCGGTATCCCTCATCTTCTTTTACAAAAAAAGCAGTTTCCGAAAGGTTATTTTCTTGGGCAATTTTTTGAAGAAAGTCATCGGGAATCCAGGAGTCCAATGGAACAACAGCAGCGGGATTGCCCCCGAAAACCTCTTGGGTAAAGGTGTCGATTTGGTATTGTACGAACATAGATGATTAAATAAATTGCCAGCGGGTGCCTTGCAAAGCAAGCAAGCTCCAAGACATGAGAAAGAGAAAATTACGGGTATCCACTACGCCTCTTCCTAAGGCTTCATAATGATATCCCCAACTTAAATACTCCAATTGCGCAAAAAGGGTTCCTTTGGTTAACTGGGTAAGTTGGGCAAGTCCATCAAATCCGATGTAACACAGGAAGGCGGCTAAAAGGAAGGATGTGATTTGATTGGTGGTGAGTGCGGAGGTAAATAGGCCTACAGCGGCAAATACGCAACCGATAAGCCAAAGGCCGATGGTCGAGGTCAAGAAAGCCGCTCCATCCACATTCCCGGCAGGACTTCCGAGCGACGAGATGGCCAAATAGTACAGCGCAAAAGGAAGGAGAGCTAAGGCAACCAGTACGCAGGCCGCTGCATATTTGCCCAGTATGACTTGCCAAGTGGTTAAGGGTAAGCTTTGTAATAACTCCCACGTACCCGTTTTTCGCTCCTCGGCGATCATGCGCATCGTGATGGCTGGAATTAAAAATAAAAACAAATAGGGGGCAAATGAGAACAAGGCAGCCGGCTCAGCAAAGCCGTAGTCGAATAGATTGGTAGCCGGCAAAACCCACAGGATAAGCCCACAAAAAATAAAAAAGGTGGCCAACACAAGGTAGGCCACGAGGGATTGAAAGAACCCTAGTAATTCTTTTCGAAAAATAGACAGCATATTAAAAATCCATCTCAGGTTTTGTTTTCTTCATCAAGGCAGAAACCACCAAAGCGATGAGTAATCCGATAAACAAGCTTCCAACAATGGTCATCAGAAAAGTGACGCCGGGTGAACTAAATGATGCCATAGATTCGAGCGATTTTTCAATCATTTCGTCCGACATACCCTGTTTTTCGAAGGCCTCGATCTGCATGTCTTTGATCTGATCTGGGATGGTCGTGTCGATAAACTGGGTATAGATCGACTGAAACAATGCACCCAAAATTCCAGAAATCGCCATGAGCGTGAAGCCAATCGTGACACCCTGTCCATAGCTCATAAATCCCTGTTGGGCATCCTTATACTCTTTCATGGCCATGACCATAGCGGCAACTCCGAAGATTAATCCAACCGAAGAAAGCCAAGGATTTTTCCATAATCCGGTAACATAAAAGAGGGTAGAGAGTACAATCGAGATTACCCCTAGGATAAATCCCCATTTCAAAGCGACTTGTGTAGTTGTGATTTTTTCCATTTTGTATGTTTCGATAAAGGTTTAAGGCAAGATAGAGAAAAAAGGATACAATGGGAAATTATTTGGGCTAAACGGTTAATCTGCGCCTTTTTGGCGCAAAATCATTCCGATAAGTGTCATCCCGACAACGGCTACTTGCTTAAACATCAATTCGTCTAACCATACTTGATACGGTTTGGCTTGGGCCAGCGAAGCCAATTGAGCTTGAAACGTTTCTTCATTCAATATTTTATCAAATGTTTCTCGCTGGGCTAATAAGAGACGTTGTCCTTCGTGTAACCAAGCTTGGAATGCGGTAGGATCAAGGAGAATGGAGATATAAAGAAAAAAACCAGTCAAAAATGCGGCCCAGAGGTTGGTCAAGAAACCAACGGAAAAAGCTTGGTAAAAGTGTAAAATGCCTTGTTGTTGCTTTTTCAATTGCCACATGGCTAATCCGATAAACAGCAGATTAAAGCCCACATCGGGGCGCCTGGAACCGAGTGGATTGGGATTCACAAATGTCATGCCCCAATAAAATGCGAAGCAGACAAGCGCCGTAATCGTGCCAAATAAAAGGCTATTTCGGTAGATGCGATTCATCACGAAGGTTATCTAAATTTTAAAATTAGTCAATCAATATAGGCTCACCCAATGGTCCCCCAAACTTTGCCTTTCAATGTCTTTCCAATAAACGGAGAATTTTTGGATTTAGATAAGATCATATCTTCAGTGAATTGCCATGGTTCATTGGGCTGGAATAGTGTCAGAGTTGCGGTTTTTCCCTCCGAAATTTCAGGCACTTCAAGCTGGGCCAAATTCCGCGATTTATGGGTCCAACAATACACATGATCTTCCAACGAAATAACATCTTGGGTATGTAGCGCAGCAAAAGCCGTTTGGCAATTGATGATCCCGAAATCGGCTAAATCAAATTCCAATTTCTTGGCTTCCTCATCGAGTGGGTGGTGGTTGGACACTACCGTGTCGATTGTGCCATCTAGTAATCCTTCGATCAAGGCTTCGCGGTCTTTTGAACCCCGAAACGGCGGCATTACCTTTAAAAATGTATCGAATTCAATCAAATCCTGATCGGAAAATGATAGTTGGTAAGATGCCATATCGCAACTCACGGGTAATCCTTGTGCTTTGGCTTTTCGGATAAGATCAACAGATCCTGCGGTAGAAATTGTCGAAAAGTGCAAAATGGGTCGCGTGGATTGGATCCCTGCATAAGCGAGAAGTGCCAAATCGCGCTGGATCATCAACTCTTCGGCTATGGGCGGGATCCCTTTCATGCCGAGTTGCGTGGATGTGATGCCCTCATGCATTTGCCCAAACTGCCGTAAGAGTGTTTCATCTGGGCGATTGATCAGAAGTTTCCCTAGTGGAGCGAGGTATTGTATGGTTTTGAGGGTGATATCGGCATTCCAAAGGGGATGGTGTCCATCGGTGAAGGCCAGAGCGCCCGCTTGTGCCAGCTCCATCATGTCGGTGAAATCCTGGCCTAGCGTGTCTTTGGTGACAGCGGCCAAAGGTAAATAATCTATCGTTCGGCCCGCTTGTAAAAAGAACGCCACTTGGGCCTTGGTTTGTGTGACCGGCTGCGTATTGGGTAAAAGGGCAACTTGTGTAAATCCGCCAGCTTTAGCCGCAGCGGCCAACGAGTCTAAATCCTCCTGGGATTCATGACCGGGTTCGTGGCACGTGGCGCGAAAATCAAACCATCCAGCCGAGACGTGCAAGTCAGGAAGATGAATCCACGTGATATCTTCCGTTGGATGAGGAAGCGAGTGGCCTATGGCTTTAATTTTACCCGACTCAATGTGGATGTCGATCACCTGTTGGTGAAACGGGGATTCTGGATGGAGGAGACGAACTTGGTGTAGGAAAAAATTCATGTGTCAGCAGTTTCAAAAAAAAAGCCCCTTCGGGCTTTTACATTATCCAACGATGGCTTGATAGGCTTCAACATCCAGTAGGCTATCCAAACTAGCGGGATCAGCTACGGTTAATTTAATCAACCAACCCTCACCATACGGATCAGAATTGACCAATTCCGGACTATCCGCCAACGCAGGATTCACTTCCAGTACGGTTCCCTCGACAGGTAAAAATAGATCAGAAACTGTCTTGACCGCTTCGATGGTTCCAAAGATACCGTTGGCTTCCAAGGCTTCTCCTTCTGTTTCGATTTCGACAAAAACAATGTCGCCCAACTCGCCTTGGGCAAAATCTGTAATACCGACAAGCGCTGTGGTATCGTCAATCATTTTGATCCATTCGTGTTCGTTGGTGTAGCGTAAATCAGCTGGAAAGTTCATGAAATTGGGCGTTTAAAAATGGGATAGTGTATGATGAAAATCGGGTGCAATTTACATCAATTGCACTGAATTTTCTAATCGGATAAATTAAATCGTACATTGATTCCCCCAATCGTTGAACTGCGGTAAAACGACAAGGAGTTGTAGGGGTTATTCACTAGGCGTTCAATGTAAAATGTACCTGAGAATCGCTTGTTGAATTGGTATTGGATCTGAGGGCGAACCTGAAAATTGTAGTTTCCTTGCGTAACCACCGCATCGCCATCCAATCGACGTTGCAAAGCGATGATATCGCGGAGGGTGACATCGAAACGGAAGTTCAAATCATTTTTCAGGACAATTTGATTTCCATCACGCCCTCGGAATGGAATTCGTATGTTATTCCGACGAAATCCAATGCCCACCACAAAGTCGTTGCTACTAAACTCCGCAACCTGCGAATTGGATAAATTCAATCCGGCCCGTCGTTCTTTGTTGTACTCGATTCGTCCGGTAATATTCTTTTTGGTGGCAAATTGAACTCCAATAAAAGGCGCGTACTTTTCTTCCATGGTGATGGTACTCATGACAAACACCGGGATGAATAACGCCTGCTGATTGGTGAGAAATCCGAGCGGATAGCCCTTCACCAATAAATTCAAGAACTGCGCCCCATACTCCAATGAGGATGTGAAGTTCCCCACATTGTAGGTCGAGGTGTACGAATGGTTCAGGGTAATCGAACTAAAGACTCGATCCACTTTTAGGATTTTTTCGACCCCGCCAAAGTCCACACGCCAGTTGGGTAATGGAAAACGTAAGAAAGGATTGAGCCGTACTTCGTTGGGATCTTTTCCGCTGTAAGCCGCAAAAAATGAACCGATTAGGACGTCCTGTGAATTGATATCGTACGTTCCCGCTTCGGCACCTGGATTCGCTGCCAATAGCCGGTCCCGCACGACCGTCCGGTAGTCTTGCATGCGATTGAAAATCTCGTAGTTGTAATTGTCCTCAGGCCGTTTACTCATGCGTGTAAATCCGGTTCGGAACGACCAAAATGACATCCGGAAGGTTCCATTTCGGAATGGATTTAAACTTTCGAAGTTTCCGCCGGTCTCTGTCGGCCGGTAGAGTTCTTGGTAACTATCCCCCCGAGCCAAGTTGCCTCGGATGGTCATGCGAAATCCTTTGAAGGGCTCGAGGTTCGTGTTGTACTCAAAATTCCGCTCAATGGATTGGGTGAAGGGGTCATTTTGAATAGTACTGCGTGACAACCATCCGTTTTGAGCGGCCCGAACATGGATGTCTCGTGCTTGGCTACCGAAAACAAAGGGCAAACCCGGAGCATTTTGCCAATTGCGGTCCATGCCCATAAAGGTGGGATTGGGTAGGAATCCAGGTAAAATAGTAGCCTCCCGCAAGGAATAATTGAAATTAATCCCGCGGACTGTCATGAGGAGTCGGGTTACCGATTTCAATAAGGAATTGGTTTCCTTTTCAAAATTTTCGTCATCCCCCGGTGCTCGTGTGTACCGGATCCGGGGTGGGGCGGGCGTATTGGCAAAACGGAGGTAGCGGACTTTATTATAAAGTTTAACCAGATCGACTCGCCCTTGAATGGCCCTTTCCCGGTTATTTTCTATGGTATTTCCAAAAAACACGTCCAACGAATCTGAGATACCAAACGAGGCAGCCCGGTAGGCAAAACGCGTGTTGAAACGGGCGTCTGCTTGAACCCAATCTAACAAAAAGAATTTATCCAAAGGTAGCCGATAGGTGGATTGTAAGGATTGGTCATACTGCTTGGCCCGGCCAAAGGTCCAGAAGCTGCGCCAAAGCGAATCCTGTTTCGCCTGGGTATTCAGGTCCCCAATAGGCTCATCAATGATAGCGGTCATCCGGGCGTTGTATGTAACTAAAATGCTTTGGGTGAGCTTCCACTGCACATCATACACCCGTTGTGTATTGAAATATTTTTGTACGTTGGGTTGAACGCCGGTACTGTTGAGATCTGAATTTCGGAACATCGTCCGCATAAAACTTCGGTCATAATCCATTCGGAAACCAACCACTGTTGGAAGCGGGGAGAAGTTCAGATCTTTCAACCACAATCGGTCATTCCGTTCCGCCATTTTCTTCTTGAAAGGTTCCCAATTGATGGCTTTGGGCTGGAATTGGTAGGTTAACCCTGCTCTATTTTGTTCAGAAAGGTAGTCATCAATCAAAATATTGGACCGTTGAACTTGGTTTTGGGCATAGGTAAACGTGAAGTTTTCGATATCGTAGAGCCGTTGTTTGGTTTGGTTCGCCCCGCGATTTTTACGCACATTGGCAAAGTTAAATCCACGACTGGTTTGTTGATCCATAACCAAATCCCGATACCGTGCCCGCTGTGTCGGATCTTCAATGGCCGATAGCGCTCTTTCCAACGTGATGTCAGGATCCAAGGGGTTGAAATGAGGGCGAATGACTTGTTGGTCATAACTCATGAAAAACGGAATACTCAGGTTCCATTTTTGTGGAGTAAATCGATCCAGGGCCAAGTTGGTGGCAATGCCCAAGCCATAGGTGTATTCTCTTGAACGTTGGGCGATTTTGGATTGTACGCCCCCGAAACCAAAGGTACTCATTTGGCCATTGACTTGTACGGAACCGATATCGGCCAATTGAATGTCGGCATTCAGTAATCCAGCTTCTCCAGGCGTTTGGTCGAATCCATTGATGCGCATTTCATTGGCCCAAATGGTAAAACTTTTGGGCTGTTGATCTTCAGACTTGGGATTTCGCACGCCAATCATCAACGTTAAAATCGAACTCAAATCCGGATTTCCAACGACTGAAATTCGGTATTCACGTGTCACGTCCAGTGACCTCGACTGTGCGTTATTTTCATACGCAAAGCCATTGATTGAAATATCCTCGGCATAGGGGACATTCAACGGGATACCTTGACGGTTACGCGTGACTTTCAGCATCCGGAGGGCATCTAAGGGCAGATCAATTTCGTTTTCAACGGGCCAAATGATCGCTGGATCAATCGCTCCGTTGGGTGTGGCTTTAAGGCGTGGAATTTCGATTTCGTAATAATTCTCCTTCAAATCAGTTCCCAAGCGCATGAAGGCCGATACTTGACCATCTTCATTGAACTCATTCTCCATGTGCAAATACATCTGCAACCGTTGGTACATGTTCAAGTCGAGGCGGGTATTTTTGAAAACACCCCGGGCATCCCCATCGCGTAGGTTGGTTACCCCAATGCTCAAGGATTGCTCATTGAATTGAATTTGACCCAATTGGGAAAAATCACGATCGCGTACAAATCCCGGAGGTACCACATAGGGCGTTTGTCCTTCTTTGATGGCACAATCACCTGCTTCCGTACATCCATTTTCTTCGATATTGACAGTCGCGACACGAAGCTTGGCATCATAAGGTTCTGGAATCTCAGCTAGACCGACATTGTTTAGATCGTTGGTGTACGTACGGTATTGGTTGGCTACAAGCTGTAAGGTGGCAAAGCGCAGCACAACCGGTTGAGCCCAATCGGTCATGACAGTTCGGATGAATCGGATGGATTTGAAACCTGAAATATTGCCAAACCGACCGCTGAATTGCCGAATAGGAACGCGGTACAGGTACCAATTCAAGCCATCCGTCGTCACACGATCGACCACAAATCCTTTCCCTACATCCAATTGCCCGGGTTGAAGTGGGATTTCGTATTCGTAATACGCTTCAATGTCATTGATCGTATTATCTCCGTTGATATCCTCTTTGTCGGATGCCGGTGAATTGGCTGGGGTTATCGCTACATTCGCATCGGTAATGGGGGAATTTCCTTCCATTCCCAAATAGTTTTTAAACCTTTCCACCAATCGGGCATTGGTTTGGTCGTAGAGGGGATCCAAGAAAAAGGTGAAGTCATCGCCGGAAGGATCTTGTTCAATGCGCTGAAAAGCCTCCGCCGAGATGCGTTGACGCAACGTATTGAGGTAGGTTTGGATGTGTGGGTAGGTCCGTTCATCCGAATTATTTAATCCATCTAAACCAACGTCTTGGCGAGCACGTGCATCGGGAGCAGCATCGAAAGCATCGTTGATGTATTGTACTCGAGGTGCTTTCCCCCAAAGGGTATTTACGGGTTCAGACGTTGCGCTCTCAAAGGGTAAGATCCCATTTTCAAAGGAAAACCGATTATCCGGAACAACATCTTCCGACACATCACCTAACTGGAAGATCAACTTTCCGCCGGTCGTATTCCGCCGATTCCCATTGGGCGTGCCATCGCGGACAACATCCGCAAACGGATCCAAAAGCCAAAATTCAAGGTATTCTACGTTGGTATTGTCAAAGTCAGGATCGAAGGTTATGCCCCGCATAACGGATCCAAAGTTGCGGCGTGGGTTAGGTAGTTGACCGTCCGCACTCAGGTTGGGGTTGTAGTTGTACATCCCACGTTCGGTGGGAAAATAGGATAAGTCCAAGGTGGCGATGGGCGGCTGTTGTCCTAGCGGTGGGCGCGATCGGCCAGGGAAGATGGCTTGGATGTCAAATCCACGTTCGTACGCATTGCCATCAGCGGTGAGGCCGTCGGGTATACCTGTCAAACCACCACTGAAGATCCCCGCATTAAAAAACAGGGTTGGGTCGAGGGTATACGCCGACACTTTTGCACGTCGGTAGTGGTACCCGTAAATGCTCTGGCCTGTTTCTTGAAATGCTTCTGGCGTAGAACCCAAACGCCAGCGGGTGGGTTGCCGGGTTAAATCATTGATCTGGCGTACCGCCTCAAAGTCGTCCAACATCGCGTTATTGTTCACGCGTCGATTGTTTACGCCAGGGAGTAACTGAGCAAATTCAGCATTGAACCGAATTCTGGATTTTTCCTCAGTCCGAACGGTGGGTATCTTATTGAGGAGATTCGTCAAGAAGTAGGAATTGCGCACATAATTGATGTCCACACCCCACAAGGTATTGTTGACAGGTTCCATGCCAACGGCAGTTCGGGTAAGGAACCCGGGGGTATTTTCCCGTAAATCCATCAGTGTTGCCCCCAACCGAAGGAAAGGACTCACGACGTAATCTAGGCGTAGACCAAACATCCGCCGAATCTGGGCTTCAAAAAGGTCAGGGCGTTCAAAGTCGATTCGGATTTGTCTGGATGAATTAATCAAGGAAGGGTTGGTGAGGCGAATGCGCCCGAGTTGTGTATCGACCTGATAGTCTGCGCCTTGTTGTAGCTGAACCCCTCCAGCATATACCCGAACCGACTGAGCAGAGGCGCCTAACGGCAGTGGGATTTCGGTGCTTCCAGAGCGAATTTGTCCGGACAAGAAGAATTTATTTTTCGTTGTTACCTGTTGGGCATCGATCATCGTTCCGCGGTACAATTCCCGGAAGACATATTTTTCCCGCAAACCTTCCTCATCGGGATCAAATTGGCGGGCAAGGTGTGTTCCAAAAGGCTCCAGGATAGGGAAGATGACTTTCCCCAATTTTTCTTGGATGGTTATGCCGGGTACATAGTCGAAATTGCCATCGGGTTGGGGATCTTGATTGAAGTTAAGGCGGTCTAGGCCCAAAGCTTCAATCAGCGGTTTGTCTTTGAGCCGACGCCCTTCTTGTAAATTGGGGTTATCGATACCTGTCGCATCATCTTTATACAGAATACGCAATTGAAAACCCTCGGGCGTTACTTGGCCTTGGGACAACGTGTAGATGTTTTTCATCATCAAATCCCACATGGGATGCGATAGGCGGTTCCGTATGGTGGAGGATTTGAGCAATTTTAGCATTAAAACTTCATCCTCTTTTCGAAACGAATAGTCTTCCGTTAACTCCCCGACCTTGTAGGCTCGGCCATTGAAGGTATATTCGAAGGAGACAGCCAATATTTCATCATTGCGTAAAGGCGTGAGCAAGGAGATGTACCCCAGTTCGGGTTGGATCTCAAATTCCCGGTCCGTTAACCGTTTGGCACCCCGAAGAATTTCAAAGTCTTCTCCGCTTCGCAGATTAAGACTACTCAAAAAGCGCGTCGTGTTGTCAATCGTTCGAAAATCCTGGTTTTCAACCAATTTATCAAAGAGATCGTTGGCTTGGTTGGCGGCAGGACCCGCGGGGTTGGTCGATTGGACAGCCGCTGGATTGGCAGGGCGAGCCTCCCCGAGGTCCGTTACACCCACCAAGTTCCGCATGGTGTTGACCGTGTTGGTCCGGTTGGTGACATAGACTTCCACCCGCGTAATGCGGACACCCGAAATCACTTTAGGTAAATTCCGAAGCGATCTCTCGTAGTTATCCCGGAAAAAATGCGCCAAGAAGAAATGGCGGTTTTCATCGTAATTGTCGACGCGAATTTCGAAAGGTTTGGACTGATTTCCCCCATTGATCAAAATGGATTCCGTCCGCGATCTTTGTTGGGCAAAAACCGTGGTGACATCCAATTTGCCAAAACGAAGGCCCGCTTTTACTCCCATGAGATTTTCTACACCGGGAATGAGTTGGGAACGAACAGGCATGCTGACGTTGCCAAGCTCTAGGACTTGTAAAATATCTTCAGGATCATTTTTAAAGTTCAGTTTGAATCGATTTTCGTAGGAAAAAGCTGATTTGGTATCGAATGTCCCTGAAATGCCCATTTTTTCCCGGAGCGAGCTGGCGGGATCTAAGCTTCCCAAGGCGCCACCTAGGTTGGCAGGATTTGGAAAGGAACGGTTTGCCCCAAAGTCGTCTAATGGATTTCCGGGCAGATTTCCGCCACCCAAATTGGGTAATGTGCTGCCTAAGCTTCCTAAGGAATTGAGTCCTCCTGGGCGGCCACCCATGCCCGGGACTTGAAGGCCATCGAACAGGCTATTGAAATCGATATTGATTTGTTGGTCGAGGTCAAAAATCCGTGTGCGTCGGTTGAAGAGCGGAATTAGGGGATTATCAACAAATTGATTTCCGACTTTCAGATCCACGGACACAAAACCTTTCGGTCGAAACTCGGGAATTTTTCCACCAAATAGCCGGTCAAATACTGGGTTTTTGGTGAGTTTAGGATTTAGTCCTCTGCCTGACGTCGAGCTAGTCCCATCCGATTGTTTTTCATATTCCCGTAGAATTTGCTTCCGAACAGCTGTCGATTGAAGGGAGGCGTATTCATTAAATGTTAGGGCTTGGGGTAGTTTTTGGGTAATTTGTGGGGATAATCTGTCGTCCAAAAAAAACTGGCGGGTGGGGGAATTAAAAAAGAGCTGGGGGGCTGGACCAACTTGCGAAAGAAAAAAGGGAGATTGTTGAGGGAATGGGGATGTGATTCGACTTAAATAAGAATCTTTCCATCGATAGCCAGGACCATTTCCTGAGGTGGTGTACGAGCCATCAGGAAACTGTCCTCGAACTTCCCCAAGGAATCCTAGGATACAGAGTAGCCATAAGCCAATTTTTCGAGTAGAAGTTGGGTACATACGCAGAGTATCAGAAGAAAGTCAATTACAGTAACGTTTGGGGACCATGGATATTTCTACCTGAGCGCTAATTTGATTAACTCCTCGACAGTTGCTTCGTGGGTTAGCTTTTTGAGAATCGTATCCAAGCTTTTTTCGGCGGTGGCTTTCGGAATGCCGAGGGTGACCAAAGCTGAAAGTGCCTCTTGGCGGGTTTTGCCTGAGGTGCCGCCCAAAGGCGTAGGGGCTGCGGTGCCCAGCCAGTTTTCCTTTTTTAATTTATCCTTCAATTCAATAATTGTTCGTTGGGCTGTTTTTGCGCCGATCCCCTTGATGCGTTGGATGGTAGCGACGTCTTCTTGCACAATAGCTTGCTTTATTTCGGCACTTGTTAGGGAAGAAAGCATAACCAAAGCAATGGAGGGGCCAATGCCTGAAACCGAGATCAGGTCTTCGAATAACATTTGTTCATCGGCCGAGTGAAATCCGAAGAGCGTGTGCGAATCTTCTCTGACAATCAAGACGGTATGCAGAAATACGTTGGGCGCCCCGACGTCTGGCAATTGCGCATGCGTTTGCAGTGATATCTTCACGAGATAGCCCACCCCGTTCGCTGAAATTATAGCGTGCGTGGGTTCTTTTTGAGCCAATTTTCCTTCCAAAAAGGCGATCATATCAAGAATTTAGGAACAATGTAAACTCAAATCTATTGATTTTTTTTGAGACTACCAGTTTGGAAGATAGTTAGGGTTTGAAAACGGGCAATAAAGGGGCTAAGTCGGTGGCTTGCCAAGGGCCATCCAGACGCCAGACTTGTTTTCCATGCTGAAAAATTAGTAAGACGGGGCCTTCTGGCGCGGCGAGCTGCTCACGTAAACCCGCCACGCGAAATCCGGCGTGTAGCAGTACAGGAATGTGGGGCAAGGCTTGTCGGAATAGATCGGCCTGTTGAGGACATTCTACACAAGGGTCACCGCCCACAATAACAGCCATTTGCGCCAATGGAGCCGTGGTTTGGGCCAATTGGGGGAAGGTCAGTGGCGCAATAGGCTCAGAGGTTGGAAATTTAGAAACATAGGGCCGAGAAGCCGTAGTCCAAGCATCAAAACCACCGGCAATATAATACACATCGCGGTAGCCAAGTCCAGACAGATAGGTTTGGGCCTCTTGACTCAGACTGCCAGTTTGGCAATATAAAACAACAGGGATATGGCGGGGAAACCGCTGAAGGAAAACGTCCTTAAAATTAGGATCTTGATAGGGGAGTACTTGGGCAAATCGAATGTGGCCTCGGTCATGTGCAAGGGCGTGGCGAAGGTCAATGACTTTGGTGGCCTTTCGGACGGTCCGGAGGGAGTCAAAAGCAGCCAATGACAAACTTTGGGCTTGGAGGGTTTGGGAAATGATGAAAGTCAAAACCCAGGGAAAAAAGCGAATCATGCAGGAGTTATAATGTATTGGGAGGTAGGGGCAAAAATTAGGCCAGTTGGGCTGGGAGGGGTATAGATGTTATTAGAAAATAAAGAAAGCTGAAAAAATGTCGGAGTAGTTATTCATCCAATAACTTAAAAAAGCCCAGTAGTTTATATTTATACGTACTTCCGATCGGTATCTTTTTCTTATCAATATTGATCGATTTTTTTTCAATTTCAGTGATCTTATCAATTGATATAATGAAGGATTTATGGATTCTGACAAACCTGTCATTGGGTAAACGCGCCTCTAAGTGGGAAATCTTTTCGTTCACAAGGAAGACATGTTGTTTATATATCACACGGCTGTAAGGTCCATCTGCTTCTATGTATTCTATTTCAGAGGTCAAAAACTTAACTAGTTTACGCCCGATTTTGATGAAGATAGTGTCAGATTTGAAGTTCAGTAGTTTGTCTAGTGTGTGAATGCAGCGATTTACTGTAATCAGGAAACGATCATAGGGTATGGGATGTATAATCAAATCAACGGATGGAATGGTGGATATTTGCCTTATTTTTTCCGAGACTATTTCTTGATCTACAATAACTACTTTAGGTATTTGAATGTAGTAATTATTTAACTCAAATACTTCATCGTATGTTTTACTAGTCGATTTATTAAAATAAAAAAATAATAAATTATAATTTTGATTTACTATTTTATTTTTTGCTTCATCTGGTGAGTTACAGTAACTCCAATCCATCAAAAATGGTAGATTATTGGACCAATTTTTCAATTGAGAATATACATCAGGTTCATCGGATATAAAAAGGATATTTAATTTGTTCATTTGATTTTATAGAATAGAGTGTAAAGATTAATTTATAAACCTTTGTGTATAAATTAATTCAAATATAAGATGTAATTCTAATTTGAGTTATCTTAGATTGACACATTGGAGGGTTGTATAGACGAATTCAAACAAGAAAAAGGGTAGATCATGATAAGTACTATCGTTTACGTATAGTTTTTTTAACATATCGTATATTTGCTAAAAATTTAAAAATATAGTATTAATGGAAATCTTTTTGAATAAGATTGCATAACTATTGGTCTGCATAGCTCGACACATGAAATCGTTTTAATATGTATACATTGTAAATAATTCACTGCCATATGCCGAGGATATCTCAGGTGTGAAAATTTGCAATGAAAGTAATAAAAGTGTGTCTGAAAAGGCTTGTATCACTTCCCCAGAGCTGGAATCCCTTTTGAACAACTGGAAAATTTTGAAATTAGGATCTCAAGATTGGAATGCCTGAATGGGTAATTCATATTACCCCTTTTTGATTTCAGATAACTTAAGCGATTGATATCATTTTTTGGTGTAGTGATTGTACATATTTGCTTAAAAAATCGCCTCTGAATTACCTGTATTTCGCATATCGTCATTAATTAATTAAACGAATTCAAGGCCCTGATCATTGGCATTTGTCATTGATTCGTGTACCAATTGTCTATATCACCTCACAAAAACGATTTTCATGATGATGTACCATTACTTTCGCCTCCTTTCATATTCCTCTAAGCATGCGTGGTTGCTTTTTCTATTTTTTCTGATGGGCCTAACTCCGATCCATCTTTGTTCCGCACAAACCACCAATGAAACGCTGTCAGCAGGTTCGTTTATTATTAATATGGGGAGCAACAACCAAACTAATAACAATTCATTGCGTCCTTATGGCTTGGTCTATGATCTGACTAAAAACAATCAGGTACCCATTAAATGGGTAATTAACCCAAACAAGGGTAAAGATCAAGCTGATTTTGTTTACCGCGGCGTCACTTACCGAGGGGGTACTTTCATTATTCCCGCAGAATTCAGGAATTCAGCCGTGAATGCCAAGATAACCACGTGGGTGAACTCTGGTGTGGTCGGGGTTACGACTACAGAAGCCATCACTGTTCCGGTGTATGCCACAATTGGAACCTCTGTTCGCTGGACTTTAGATCGGGATAATGGCGACATCGCCAAAGTGTTTTTCACGCGTGCGGGAATACCTTCAAGTGCGTATGATGAACGACTTCCAAGTCAGTTAAATCAATGTAATGATATTTTTGTAATGCCGCACGCTGATCCCACAGCCAGTACACATGGCAATTTGGTCACCTGGAACAACGTGCATCAGGGCTCTATCTGGGTGGGATGTAAAGCGGGAAGTGAGTTAGAGAATAAAGTGGGTAAGTTTTTGTCAAATTCGGGTCTAGTTCCGACCAAGCATGATGATTTGAAAGGGAGCGCAAGTTATGATTACCCCGCTGACCCTGTGATGCAATTCATAGGCACAGGTATTCAAAATGTCACCAATCAAGGAGCTGAGCAAATTTATATTCCCAATCCTTCATGGCGCTCGACGACCCGAGTGGGTGTCTACCAAAGTAACACACCAACCCCCAGTACACGCCGAGCATTGATCGTTTATGGACGTGGCTTTGGGGTGTCCAATCGCGGGTGGGTCTGTATGACTGCGGGACATAATCTAGCCAAACTGGATAATCAAAACAGTGTAGCGGCTATTCGTTCCTTTTTTAATTTTTCGTTGTTGGCCGCAATTGACCGCACCATCAAACCAAGTTTAGCTTCCATCCCTTCGGTCATCCCGGCAGGAGGAGGAACGGCACTGAGTTATACGCTATCAGCACCTGGTGGGAGTTTTACTACCCAATGGTCCTCTTCTTGCGGTGGAACGTTCACCCCGAACGCAACGAGTGCTAATGTTACCTTTACACCACCTGCAGGTGCGACATCCTGCGTAATTTCAGTTCGCATCTCGGATGCGTGTGGCCGCGTATTTTTTGATTCTAAGAAAGTTGACATTCAATGTATATTAAATGTCACGCCGACCCTATCTCCGGTTAGCTGTCTGGGAGGGTCAAATGGCGCGATTACTATGGCGTTCACTGGTTCTTCCGGCCCATACAACTGGACTTGGACACGGGTAAGCCCCGCGGGTACAGGTTCAGGTTCCGGAACTACTATTTCAGGACTTAGCGCTGGGACCTATCAAGTTTCAGTTACTTCTGCGGCAGGCTGTGTTGCCTCATTTACTTCGTTAATTGCTCAGCCTAATGCGCTGATTGCAACAGCAACGCCCACAAATTATGCCTGTTTTGGCCAGACAGGTGCTATGAGCTTAGCCATTTCGGGCGGTACACCTAACTATTCGGTAGCTTGGACGGGCCCCAACGGTTTCTCATCCACCTCTAGCAACCTCACCAACCTTACCGCAGGTGCGTATCAAGCCACGATTACTGATATCAGGGGTTGTACAACCCCTGCTAGTGCTACCGTAACGGGCCCTACAACTGCTCTAACAGCATCGTTGGGAAGTAAGGTCAATGTGACCTGTGCGGGTCTTACAAACGGGCAACTTTCAGTTGTTGTCTCAGGAGGAAACGCGGGTGGTGGATATACTTATTCTTGGGGCGATAACCCGGCACTTAATTCACAGAATCGGACAGGTTTGGCTCCCGGGGCTTATACTGTAACGGTAACCGACGCCAATGGCTGTACTACCTCATTGACGGAAACAATTTCTGTACCCAATCCACTCGTAATTTCAGTAGCTAAAGTAGATCCGACCTGTCCGCCTGGCGCAGATCCCTCCGTTGGCAATAACGGCAGCTTGAATATTACAGTAACAGGTGGCACGGGAGCGTACACGTATGCTTGGACAACCCTTAATGGGTCGGGACTTAACCCCTCGGTGGAAGATCAAGCCAACCTTACCGCTGGAACGTATGCTGTGACGGTAACAGATGGCAATGGGTGTACTCAAACTTTGAGCGTGACCTTGGCAAACGTGCTGCCATTCCCTTCGGCTCCGATTAAAATCAACAACTAAAGATGGTCGTAGGCCAAATGAAAAGATTATGGAAATGTTACGTTTATATACAAAATATCGGATTAAGGTTTTAAGTCTTGTCATTTACTTCGGGAGTTTGTTTTCCCTGGCGCAAAATGAGGCCATCGGTCAGACCACAACTCCCATTGTGGCGGAGGCTGATACAGAAATTTGGACCAGTAAACCCAATGATAATTACGGGCTCTGTAATACGGTTTTTATTGACCGCGCCAATAATCAACGCGGATTGTTTCGGTTTAATTTAAGTGGCCTACCCGCAAATGCCATCATTACCAATGCTCAATTGAGGTTAGTGAAATTCAGTGGAAATGATGAATCTTTCCCATTAAGCGTTCATGCCATTACCAATCCTTGGACAGAGGGAAATGGCGCCTGTACAGATGGAACAACCGGAAACGCAACCTATAATAATCGGACTACAGGAACGCCTTGGACTACGGCTGGAGGAGATTTTGGCGCTGCGCTTACCACCATTAATGTGGCTGGTGACGGTACATACAACTGGACTGTTACGAATACAGTTATTGCTTGGAAATCTGGTACTCTGACGAATAACGGTTTGTTGGTTAAATTTGTAACGGATGGAGGAAGTGCGAAAGAAAAAAGTTTTGCAAGTCGGGAAAACTCCACCAGTGCTAACCACCCACGACTCGTAGTGACGTACACCTTATTAACTGCCTCGGTTTCGGCTACGAATGTCACCTGCAATGGAGCCAATAATGGGTCCATTACGGTATCTAGTCCGTCAGGTGGGGCATCGCCCTACGAATATCGGTTGAATTCAGGCGCTTGGCAGACAAGCAATGTATTCCCCAATTTGGCTCCTGGGGCTTATTCTGTCAATATTCGAGATGCTAATCTGAATGTTGCCAATGTGGGTACTCAAAATATCACCCAACCTGCCGTATTGAATGCCGCCATCAGTTCCACCAATATCACCTGTGGTGGAGGAAACAATGGCACGATAACGCTATCTGGGGCAAGTGGAGGAAGTGGAAGTTACCAATACCGGCTCAATGCAGGAACATGGCAGAGCAGCACCAGTTTTCCTAACCTAGTAGCTGGTACGTATAGCGTTCAAATTCGTGACGCAAATAACACAGCCTGTGTAATCACACTTGGTAATCGCACGATTACCCAACCAGCGGCATTAAGTGGCAGCGCCTCCAAAACAGATGTTACTTGTTTTGGGGCGAATAATGGAACAATTACCGTATCGAGCCCCGCTGGAGGGAGTGGGTCCTTTCAATATCGACTTAATTCAGGTAGTTGGCAAGCTTCACCCAACTTTTCTGGTTTAACATCGGGGACTTATCTGGTTCAAATTCGTGATGCCAATAGTACTACGTGTGAAAATACGATCGCAACGTTAAGTATCGCTCAGCCTGCGGTATTGGGGGCAAATGGCTTTGTTACGGCGGTCAATTGTAATGGCAGTTCTACGGGATCCATCACCCAAACGATTACGGGCGGCACAAGTCCCTACTCCTACATTTGGTCTGATGGACCAGCCAACACCAAAGACCGAACTAATTTAGCCGCTGGCACATATACCGTTACGGTCACAGATAATAAAGGGTGTCAGGTTTCTCGTGCCTATGTAGTAACACAACCGACTGCTCTTGTCGTTACAAACACTGTAGTTCAGCCAACTTGCGGGGTTTCGGGTAGTATTGTCTTATCGGTTAGTGGAGGAACAGGGCCTTATACATTCAATTGGAGTGATCTACCGGGTACAAATGATCCTCAGAATCGATCCAGCTTAGAATTTGGAAGTTACTCGGTGGTCGTCACAGATAGCCGAGGTTGTGTATTCAATCAAAATTTTGTTTTAAATAATCCAGGGTGTGGCCCCGGAAAGATTATTTGTATTGCTGGGAATACCAATGACCAATTCTCGGTCACCCCAGACGTGACAATTGAATCTTATGTCTGGACAGTTCCGGCTGGAGCGGTAATCGTCAGCGGTCAAGGAACTCCAAATATTGTGGTGAATTGGACTGGTGCAACGCCAGGTGAAGGACAAGTGTGTGTAAAAACCATAAATGATTGCGGTGAAAGTCAAAATTACTGTGAAAATGTATTGCTAAAATTAGTGAATGCCACCGCCTCCGCCACAATAGCCTGCCAGGGTGGAAGTCTGCAATTGTTTGCCAATGGTGGAATCGAATTTAGATGGACGGGTCCAAATGGGTTTGTCTCCAATTTACAAAACCCTCTTTTGTTCAATATTTCATCGGCACAAGCGGGTGTTTACACCGTTACAGTAATAGATGATGATGGGTGCTCCAGTACAGCCACTGTCAACGTTGCAATTCAACCCGGCTTCACGCTAACGGGCACTGTTCAAACGTCGGCTTGTGGTTTGAATATTGGGTCGATCGATATTTCGGTTATCGGCGGACAAGCTCCATTTACTTATCTCTGGTCCAATGGGGCAAATACGCAAGATATAATTAACGTGGGGGCCGATAATTATACAGTAACGGTAACGGATGCCAACGGATGTACCAATCAATTTACTGGTTCTGTCGGTGATATTGAGGGGCCTTCGGTTTCCGCCTCGGTAACTAATCTAGTTTGTAATGGGCAAGCTACGGGGGCTATTAATTTAACCGTCAACAGTGGAACAGCGCCTTATACTTTCTTGTGGTCCAACGGAGCCACAACGGAAGATATTTCAGGATTATCTGTAGGTGTTTTTGGTGTAGCTGTAGTGGATGCCTTTGGCTGTGTGGCTACATTATCGCGCCTTGTCAATCAACCTGATCCAATTCAAGTGAGTATTGCACGAACCAACCTAACGTGTTTCGGTGCTAATAATGGAAGTATTGCATTGACTGTATCCGGAGGTAATCCTGGGTACACGTACACTTGGTCTGACGGCGGGCCTGCTATTGCAACCCGAACAAACCTGACCGCTGGCGTTTATCTAGTAACAATCTCTGACGCCTCAGGTTGTAGTGTGGCCCGGACCGTGATCGTCAGTCAACCTAATCCAATTCAAGCCACTCCTACCAAGAAGAATATCCTGTGTGCCGGAGAAACAAACGGAATTATTTCAGTTTCTATCACGGGTGGTGTGGCGCCATTAACCTACAGTTGGTCTGGTCCAAATGGCTTTGTGGCCACAACGAAAGATATTTTAAACTTAGCGGCAGGAACTTACAACTTGGTCATTACAGATGCAAATGGATGCACATTCAATCTAACCGAAACCATTACCTCCCCAGCCGTTTTAGCGGCCTCTTCGACGGTTACCAATGTAGCGTGTTTTGGTACAGCCACAGGGTCTGTTCAGTTGCAAATAACAGGAGGAACAGCCCCCTTTAGCTTCCTTTGGTCCAATGGGGTTACCACGCAAAATTTAACGGGAGTTCCCGCTGGTGTTTATGCGGTTTTAATCACGGATGCGAATGGGTGCATCACAACCGCATCGGGTGTGGTAGGTTCACCGAGCCCTCTATTAGTTGGGTTTACCAAAACGGATGTCTTATGTTTCGGTGGGGCTACGGGGGCAATCTCTGTTCAAGTAACCGGTGGAACTGGAAGCTACAGTTACCTCTGGTCTGACGGTCCATCCACAGCTGCAAATCGAACAAATCTGACCGCCGGAAATTATACTGTCACCGTCACGGATGCCAACGGTTGTTCCCTTTCTCAATTATTTACAATCACCTCTAACCCACAAATTGTAGCTACTTCAACGCTGACACCTGTATCCTGTTTTGGGACCAATACCGGTGCAATTACGTTGTCCGTGAACGGAGGCTCGGGCACGTACACCTACGCGTGGTCCAATGGATTATCACCGACGGCCAATCAGCAAAATCTGGTGGCAGGAACGTATACCGTAACCATTGCCGACGGTACGGGCTGTTCGGTTATCCGAAATTTTACCGTTACCCAACCTACTGCCTTGGCTGTAAGTGGTACCAAACAAAACGTTTTATGTAACGGGGCTAATAACGGATCGATCAACTTGACCCCAACGGGCGGCGTAGCCCCCTATACCTACGCATGGTCGAGCGGACAATCCACTCAAAATGTTTCTGGACTATCTCCTGGTACGTATACGGTGGTCGTGACCGATTTTAACCTTTGTTCAATATCAGAAACGTTTGTGATTACCGAGCCTACTCTTTTGGGGGTTCAATCCACCGTTACTCCCAACTGTTTGAGTCAGTCGAATGGGTCTGTTGCCTTAAATACAACAGGCGGAACTGGTCCTTATTCTTATGCCTGGACAGGGTCCGGAACGGGCACAAGCGCTCGCTTTGGTCTGGCAGCTGGCAGCTACACGGTTACGGTTACCGATGCCAATGGTTGTTCGTACATCGAAACTTTTGCCATTGTTCCCTTAACCGTTTCGTTGAATCCGGTGGTGGTTTCTTGTTTGAATGACGATGGTTCCATCATTGCCAATGTCGAAGGGGGGATTGAACCCTATAGTTACACTTGGAGCAATGGACAAACTACCGCCGATATCAGCAACCTTGTGCCTGGCCTGTACTCGGTTACGGTCACTTCAGGGGCTTGTTCGGTTACTTCCAGTGTAACCTTGAATCCTCCCACAGGATGTCTACCACCAGTAGCAGTGAGTGAATCCTTTACTACCGCTTTCCGAACGCCAATCACACAGACAGCAACGCCTACCAACCCGGCTACTCCGGGGTACGATAGTGATCCTGTTTTCCCATTATCGGAGCTTATTTTTGAAAACTTTACCGGCGCACCTGATTCTGTTGGGGTGATTCTTTTCGGTAATCAAGGGAATTTTACTTTTACACCGGCAGATAACTTTGTAGGTTCTTTCTCTTGGCTTTATTCAATCTGTAATCCACTGAACTTGTGTGATACGGCTACCTTGACGATTACCGTTTTACCAAATGCCATTCTGGCTACAAATGATACCTATGGTCCGATAAATGGTAGAACAGGGATTGTCTCGGCTGGTAATGTGCTGGTGAATGATCTTCTAACGGGTCTCCCAGCTACCTTATCGAACGTTACGCTTCAAACGGTAGTCGCCGAGCCTACAGGAAAAGTCACCCTGAATCCCAATGGCACAGTATCAGTAGCTCCTCTGACGCCAGCCGGAAATTTCCAATTCACCTACCGCATTTGTGAAATCTTGATCCCATCGAATTGTGATACGGCCACGGTCTCGGTAACGGTCGTTGCACCTCCCATTGATGCCCTAAATGACGTCAGTATGGTAACAATTGAAGAAACCATTGGCGGAGTGGCTATCGCAGACGTTCGGATCAATGACCTACTCAATAGTCAACCTGTGATCGCTTCGCAAGTGACGATCGCTGTGGAGGGTACTTGGCCCACGGGCATTACCTTGAATCCAACCACCGGAGCGGTAAGTGTAAGTGCCAGTGTTCCCGCGGGAAATTATGCGATCGATTACAAACTCTGTGAGGTCCTTAATCCAACCAATTGCGATGTCGCGACTATCTCGCTTGTAGTATCTATACCACCTTTCGTCAAGCTACGACCGAAAGTGTATTTGCAAGGGTCGCTCTACGGGGTTGCATTGCCCGATACTTTGATGCGAGACGACTTACGGGTCGCCAATCGATTACCTTTGAATCACCCCTATAGTTACTTGTCGCCTGTGACCAGCGTGGGTGCCGTAAATTCAACGATATTCAGCACTTCGGGTCAAAATGCCATTGTAGACTGGGTATTCGTCGAATTACGTAGTGCGCTCGACTCTACGGTGGTGGTGGACAGCCGCGCAGCGCTCTTGCAGCGGGATGGGGATATCGTGGATCTTGATGGAACGTCTGCGGTTCAATTTGGTACCGCAACAAATACTCAACGCTATTTTGTGGCGGTGAGGCACCGAAATCACTTGGGTGTCATGACGGCAATTGCACTCAATATGACTCCAACGGGATTGTTGGTTGACTTCCGCAAAGCTTCCACTCCGACATTCCGATTCAGCTCGGCAGCATTAAACCAAGCCCAAGTGATTGTTCAACAAGGACGGGCACTATGGGCCGGAAACACCGAACGCGATCGGCAAATTATTTACCAAGGCACGCAAAATGATGTGAACCCTGTGTACAACCGAGTAATCTCTGACCCCGGGAATTTCTTTGTTCTCCCAACGTTCAAATCTAGAGGGTACCTCGTGGAGGACGTCGATATGAATGGGGAAGGCATCTTCCAAGGAACGGGAAATGACTTGGAGTTTATTTACCAAAACATCATCAGCAACCACCCGGGCAATACCTTCGTTCTTCCGTTCTTTACCATTCGTGAACAGCTTCCGTAATTCGGTTCGAACATTTCAATTGCCCACCACATTCCCCGAAAGACCCCAATTTGCTCGACAAGTTGGGGTCTTTTTTTCAGATGGATTATTCTCTTTACATCCAAAACCTGCTAGGGAATGAAAGTTCAGAAACTACGGAAATTGTCTTCTGAATTGCCATTATGGGATTTAATGTATTTAAAATCCTCTCTGGTGATTTGAGTGACTGCATTTTGTGTGTATTTTTGAGATGAATAGTCAGGTGGATTCAAACAATAGGGTAGACTATGGCGGGTAAGACTGATTTTTCTACGTATAACGTTAAAGTGGTAAGAGACGCAAAAACTTTTCTTTCCGCAGAAATATTGGCTGAAAATGTCGAAGTTTTGAACCGATATTATAACAAAGTCAACCAAAAAAACCATTTTTTCGCCAACACTCTGTCACTGTTCCGACCGAAAAACTTATCTTAACCGATTGAAACAGAAAATATAATTTGTATATGTTATTAAAAGAATTGAAACCGCGAAAGGCACTGAACAAAGCCTTTTTAAAAGTAAAACCGAACAGGACTGAAATTGAAGGTTTCAAGACGAATCTCATTACGTTACTCGACAGGACAAATGTCACGGAAAGCGAGGAGTTTCATAAAAACCTTGTCATTGACTTCCTTAAAAAGACCTATTACGACCCAAACCATTTTATAAATACCAAAGGCCGAAACGACCTTGTTATCCACAACGGCCAAAATGCGAACTCGACGGTTGGCGTAATTCTTGAAGCTAAAAAGCCGACCAACAAATCTGAAATGATTTCAACCCAAAAACTGAACGCAAAAGCGCTTCAGGAATTGGTTTTGTATTACCTACGGGAGAGAATTACACATAAAAATCTCGAAGTAAAACACTTGGTGGCGACCAACATCAACGAATGGTTCATTTTTGACGCTACCCTATTCGACAGACTTTTTGCCCAAAACAAAAACCTTGTAAAACAATTCAACGACTTCGAAGATGGACGTTTGGCAGACACTAAAACGGATTTTTTCTACAAGCAAATTGCCGAACCGTTTATCGCCAACATAACCGCAGAAATTGAATTTACTTACTTCAACATCCAAGACTATCAAAAACCTTTACGCAATGCCGACAAAGCTGACGATAATTCGCTGATCGCTTTATTCAAACTTCTTTCGCCTGAGCATCTATTAAAACTCCCGTTCAATAATGACAGCAACAGCCTCGACAAACGTTTTTATAGTGAGTTGTTGCACATTATTGGACTCACCGAAACCAAAGAAGGAAGCAAAAAACTGATTGAACGAAACAAAGCGGGTGAACGACACACCGGAACAATCCTTGAAGGTGCCATCATTCAGCTTGATAGCTTGGATAAACTTAGCCGATTAGAGAAGCCTAACCAATTTGGCAACACGCAGCAAGAACGACTTTTTAACGTGGCTCTTGAACTTTCGATCACTTGGATAAACCGTATTTTGTTTTTAAAGTTGTTGGAAGCCCAACTCATCACCTACCACAAAGGCGACAAGCGGGGTGCCGCCCAATCCTATTCGTTTCTCAATCTTGAAAAAATCAAAAACTATGACGACCTAAACAGCTTGTTTTTTCAGGTGTTGGCTCGCAAGTATGACGAACGAAACGAAGATGTAAAAAATATGTTTGAGAATGTCCCGTATCTCAATTCTTCGCTTTTTGAGCCGACTGAAATTGAGCAGCTTACTTTGTTTATAAGCAATCTGAAAGACGATAAAACGATTCCGGTCATTTCTTCCACCGTTCTCAAAGACAACCAAGGAAAAAAGCGAACTGGAAATTTAAATACACTTGAATATCTCTTTGCGTTTTTAGATGCTTATGACTTTGGCGCGGAAGGCGGAGAAGAAATTCAGGAGGACAACAAAACACTCATCAATGCTTCAGTTCTCGGATTGATTTTCGAGAAAATAAACGGCTACAAAGACGGTTCATTTTTTACTCCGGGTTTCATCACCATGTATATGTGCCGTGAAACCATTCGCAAAGCCGTTGTGCAGAAATTCAACGAAACCAAAAAATGGAATTGCTCAACGCTGGAAGAGCTTTACGACAAAATCGAAGACCGAAAAGAGGCCAACACGATTGTAAATAGCATCAAAATTTGTGACCCTGCCGTGGGTTCAGGACACTTTCTCGTTTCAGCACTTAATGAAATGATTGCCGTAAAAAACGACTTGAAAATTCTGCAAGACCGTGACGGAAAACGACTGAAAGAATACCAAGTGGAAGTGGTAAATGATGAGCTGATTGTAACAGACGAAGAAGGTGAACTTTTTGAATACAAACCAAGCAACAAAGAAAGCCAACGAATACAAGAAACGCTTTTCCACGAAAAGCAAACCATCATTGAAAACTGCCTTTTTGGTGTGGACATCAATGCCAACTCGGTAAAAATTTGCCGCTTGCGTTTGTGGATTGAACTGCTGAAGAATGCATATTACAAAAACAGCACAGAACTTGAAACGCTGCCCAATATTGACATCAATATAAAGTGCGGAAATTCGTTGGTAAGCCGCTTTCCCATGGATGCCGACCTGAAACAAGCCTTGAAAAAAGGAACGGGGGCGGCCTCCCGCTGGACCATTGACAGCTACCGATTAGCCGTCGATACCTACCGAAACGCTGAAAGCAAGGAACAGAAACGAGAAATGGAACGGCTGATTGCCGATATTAAATCCGATTTCAGAAGCGAAATTTCATTGAACGACCCCAAAGTAAAGAAGCTCCGCAAACTTTCAGGTGACTTGTATCAAATGACCAATCAAGGGCAACTTTTTGAGATGAGCAAAAAGGAAAAAGCCGAATGGAACAAGAAAGTAACAAAACTGTCCGATGAAACTAAAAAATTGGAAACCGAAATTGAAGAAATAAAAGCCAACAAAATCTATGAAAACGCTTTTGAATGGCGTTTCGAATTCCCCGAAGTACTGAATGATGATGGCGATTTTGTGGGCTTTGATGTGGTGATTGGGAATCCGCCGTATTTTTCATTGTCCAAAATAAAAGAACAGTCAGAGTATTTTTCAAAAGCAAATTATGTAACCTATTCAAAAGGTGCAGACATCTTTTGTTTGTTCTATGAACTTGGTGGTAATATTTTAAAACCAATGGGCTTGTTAACTTATATTACTTCTAATTCTTGGTTAAGAGCAATTTATGGGGAGCTTCTCAAAAAATATTTTGTTGAAAAATTACAGCCAATTGCATTAATAAATATTGAAGATGTTCAAATATTTGAAGAAGCTACCGTTGAATCTAATATTATTACACTTCAAAAATCAATAAACTCTAAACCATTTCAAGTAGTCAATTTATCAAAAGACTATTCAATAGGCGATTCTTTAAATGATTATTTCAATAAATATGGCTTTGAATTTATTCCATCATCAACATCTGAATGGTTTATCGGAAATCAGTCTGTTGGAACATTAAAAAGTAAAATCGAAAATGGTACAAGACTATTGAAAGACTTTAATATTCGAATAAACTTTGGAATAAAAACCGGATATAATGAAGCATTTATAATTAATGAAAATAAAAAGAATGAATTAATCAAGGCAGATAAAAATAATTCAAAAATAATTAAACCTATAATTCGTGGAAGAGATTTAAAGAAATATTTTTATGAGTATCAAAATTTGTGGGTTATCTCCACATTTCCAAGTTTAAAAATTGATATTGAAGATTACCCGTCAATAAAAAACTACTTTGTAGAGGTCGGAAAGAAAAGATTGGAACAAAGTGGTGAAATTGGAAGTAGAAAGAAAACATCTAATAAATGGTTTGAAACTCAAGACTCTATTTCTTACTGGAGAGATTTTGAAAAGGATAAAATAATATGGGGTGAAATATCAGATAAACCCAAATTTGGATTTGATGATACAGGTTATTATGCGGAAGCAACTACTTTTCTGATGACAGGTGAAAAATTGAAATTTCTTTTGGCAATCTTAAATTCAAAAGTTTCGGAGTGGTATTTCAATTTAATTGGAACAACAACAGGAATGGGAACAAACAGATGGAAAAAATATAAAATTGAATTATTACCTATAAAAATTCCTACACAAGACCAAGAGAAAGAAATTGAGAATTTAGTAAACCAAATTTTAACTATGAAAAAGCAAAACCCATCATCCGACACCACAGATTTAGAAAATCAAATAGACCAATTGGTTTATCAGCTTTACGAGTTGACGGAAGAAGAAATTAAAATTATTGAAAGTAATTAAGAATGAGCATTGAAAGTATTGCAAGAGAAATAGCAAATGTTGATCGAGATATAAACTCGATTGAGAGAAGTATTCATCCTATTGATGCAAACATCACTCGTATGCAGAAAAAAGCACATAGTTTGCTTGACAAAATTGCAAGGGAGAAAGACCTTAAAAGAATGATTGGGTATCAAAAGGACTTGACCAAAAAGAATGAAGAAATAAGTAAACTTGAAAAGGATAAAAGCACGAAATCAAAATCATTAGCTGATAAGCAGAAAAAGAAACTTGAACTTCTAAGTAAACTCAATAAAGAAGAACAAAAGGAAAGAGACAAGGCAAAGAAGGAACAGAAAGAAATGTTGACTTTGCAACAACAGATTACAAGGGAAATGGAAAAGCAGAAAATGCAATCCCTACATTCTTTTGATGTTTTAAAGCCACAGCCAATTATCCAGACAACTTATGACGTTTTTGTTTCCCACGCATCCGAAGATAAAGACGACTTTGTGAGAGATTTTGTAAAGTGTTTACAGCAACACGGGCTTAAAGTTTGGTATGATGAATTTACGTTGAGAGTTGGCGACAGCCTTAGACGTTCCATTGACAACGGACTTAAAAATTCACGTTATGGAATAGTAGTTTTATCAGAAGCATTTTTTAGCAAAGAATGGCCACAAAGAGAATTGGACGGACTTTTTGCAAGAGAAGTAAACGGAGAAAAAGTCATACTTCCAATTTGGCATAAAATCAGTAAAAACGAAGTTTTAAAATTCAGTCCAATAATTGCAGATATGTTGGCATTGAACACATCGAGTTTTACAATTGAAGAAATCGCAAAAGAAATATCAGACAGAGTATTAAACTAAAAAAAAGAGACAGTATGCCAGCGCTTCATAGCCACACATATTGCCAAGTCGCACAAGCCAACGCTCAAACCAAAACTTGGCAAATAGTGTGTCTGTCCCACCGCACAATAGGGATAATTAAACATATTAGATAATGACCGAATCCCAAATTGACCAATTAGTTTACCAACTATATGATTTGACGGAAGAAGAAATTAAAATCATCGAGAACGCCTAATGCTCTTATCCATGTCTCATGATACTGCCAGTAAACCATTTGACGAAAAGCAGCTGCGTTCCGTTTAGAATGTCGAGCAAGAGAATGGGGAATTTTACCAAACAGATTGCCTAAAGAGAAGAACGAAGGAAATAATAAAAAATGAAAGTCAACGAACTACTTTCTGGGAAGCTTACACATTAAGCTTTCTACCACAAAAAAACACCCCAACTTATCTTGTAAATTGGGGTGTTTCTTTTGGATTTTGGCCTGGATTACGCTATCCCAAATGCTGCCTTGACTTGATCCACATAGTCTAATTTCTCCCAAGTAAATAACTCGACCGTGACTTCAGCTCGCTTTCCAGCATTTTCAAAAACCTTGGTCACTACTTTATTTTCCCGACCCATGTGGCCATACGCCGCAGTCTCCGAATAAATCGGATTCCGCAACTTCAACCGCTGCTCGATCGCGTAGGGACGCATATCAAAAATAGTTTCGACTTGTCGGGCAATCTCCCCATCGGACAAGGTCTGGCCATAGGCATCGTGTACTTTGGCGGTGCCGTACGTATTCACATAAATCCCACACGGCTTAGCCACCCCAATGGCATAGGAAACCTGAACCAATACCTCGTCTGCAACACCTGCAGCCACGAGGTTTTTGGCAATATGCCGCGTGGCATACGCCGCCGAACGGTCCACTTTGGATGGATCTTTCCCCGAAAATGCACCTCCGCCGTGAGCGCCCTTGCCCCCATAGGTATCCACAATAATCTTCCGTCCAGTTAAGCCCGTATCACCGTGTGGTCCACCAATAACAAATTTACCAGTTGGGTTGATGTGGTACAGAATATCATCATTAAACAAGGCTTGAATCTCGGGTTTTACAAGCGCTTTTACCTGCGGTATAACGATCGAAATGATATCTTCTTTGATCTTCGCCAACATCACCTCATCCGCTGCAAAGTCATCATGCTGTGTCGAAACCACAATGGTGTCAATACGCACGGGCACGTTGTCGTCCGTATATTCTATCGTTACCTGTGATTTTGCATCCGGACGAAGGTAGGTCATGATCACGCCCGCTTTCCGAATGTCAGCCAATACCTGCAAGATCTTATGGGACAAATCCAAGGCCAAAGGCATGTAATTATCCGTTTCTTTGGTAGCATAGCCAAACATCATCCCCTGATCGCCCGCCCCTTGGGCATTGGCTTTTTCTTCAAACGTATCCGCCGACTGGCGATCAACCCCTTGGTTGATATCCGAAGATTGCTCGTGAATCGCCGATAAAACCCCGCAAGAATGGGCTTCAAACATGTACTCAGACTTGGTGTACCCAATCTTGGCAATGACATCCCGTGCAATCTGCTGAACGTCTAGGTAGGTTTGGGTATTAACCTCCCCCGCTAAAATAACCTGACCAGTGGTCACTAAGGTCTCACACGCTACTTTAGAATGTGGGTCAAACGCCATGAAATGGTCAATAAGGGCATCAGATATCTGATCCGCTACTTTGTCAGGATGTCCTTCCGAAACAGACTCCGAAGTGAATAAATACGCCATGGAAATGTGTCGTTAAATGTTTTTTAGATGAATTGACTGTCACCAAAAGAGAAGGGGAGGGCCGAAACTGTTTTGGTCGGGCTGACCCACATCGTTGTACCACCGTAGCGTTTTCGTAACTCGGTTGGCCCCACGGAAATCTTCATTTCTACGCAAGCTCTTGATGTTGATGCAAAATTGCGTATTTTTTGTGAAATCCTATATATAAAGTCAATAAAACTTTTTTAATTAATCAATGAAGATAAAAAATCTAAATTATTGACTATTTATAGATGTTTCCTAGGTGAATTTTTCTTTCATCCGATTTTTGAAGACCCGCCAAGATGCCCGAATAAACGGTACCCAAGGTGCACTTTGCATCACCCGTATTTCGTCCCAAATTGTTGTATGTCCTGAAAGAAAGCCAAAAACGCGTTGAGGTGGATTTTTTTGAAATAATGTCGGAAAAAAATAATGGGCCTCATGGAGCTTGTCACGCAATACCTGCAATAAAATGGCCGCATAGACTTCCATCCGCTTTCTCGGCATGGTTAGGGTAGAGGTTGGGAATTTACCCTGAACTAATGCCTGAACTAATTCGCCTATCCGCTCTTGGGTCAAGGCAAAGGTAAAGCCGGTCGCCGGCTGGGTATAGCCTCCCGCTGTCCCAATTCGAACATGCCGTTTTGAAACGATTTCTTGAAATGACCCGTCCGACATCGGAATGATCCCAAATTCTTCTTCCTCGATCTGATAACCGACGCCAGGCCATTTTTGAGCAATTAAATCCCGTAAAAGTGCCGTATAACGTTCCGGCGGGAGAATGGGCTCCGAAAAAAAAGTCAATTCCACCAAAGCCCGTGTGGTACTAAAGGGGAGAACATACAAAAATGTGCATTCACCATCCACTTGCGGAACGCTGAAATCCATGATGTCGGGCAAATTTGGATCAAAAATTGGGTGATCCATCTCCAGAAAATACCCCTTGAAATGCTGCCACAGATGGTTTCGGTAGGGCTGATCAAAACGAGGCCGATAAATGCTGTCAACTAAAATTTGCCCCTTAAATTGTTGCGTCGATGTACTTAGCCACGCGCTGGTTTCATCGGCTCCACATGAGGTGATTTCGCCTTGAATCCACGTTACTTGGGGATGATCGGTGAGAAATGACCGAACATGCGCGTAAAAATCAGCTCCTCGAATCAATTTATAGGTATACGGCGCCATCGGGACCCGAATTTTGGATTGATCCGGATGCCGAACTTGGACTGTCTCCCATTGCCGATAAAGCAACGAATCAAATCGGCCCGTACCTATTTCCCAAAAGGCCCAGGTACGGTCATTTTGCGTTTTAGTGTCGGAATCCACCAACAAAATTCGTTTGTCCCGCAAGGTGGGCTCTAGGCAGACGGCATAGACAAAGGACAATCCTGCCATACCCGCTCCGGCCACTAAGTAATCAAATGTAGATTCGCTCATAGAAAAAATGCCCGATCGACTCGGGCATTGGTTTACACGTTCACGTGTCTTTCGGAATGATAGCTCGATCGAACCAACGGGCCCGATTCAACATATTTGATCCCCCGACGCTCGCCTTCTTCTTTGTAAAAAGCAAACTGATCCGGATGGATGAACTCAATCACTTCATGGTGCATTTTGGTGGGCTGCAAATATTGGCCTAAGGTCAAAATGTCACAACCGTGTGCCACCAAGTCATCCATAGCCTTGAAAACCTCGTCCTGTGTTTCCCCAAGCCCAAGCATAATACCGGTTTTGGTCCGTTTTCCGTATTCTTTGGTCCGGCGAATTTGTTCCAAACTGCGGCTGTATTTGGCTTGGGGCCGAACGGGACGATACAAACGCTCAACCGTTTCCATATTGTGAGAGACAACTTCTTGACCTCCCGAGATCATCCGATACAACGCATCCCAATTCCCTTTGGTATCTGGAATTAAGGTTTCGATGGTTGTTTGTGGGGAAAATTCTTTGACTTTTACGACGGTTTGGTACCAAACTTCCGCACCTCGGTCTTTGAGTTCATCCCGATTTACGGAGGTAATTACCGCATGTTTGACACCCATTAGTCGAATGGCCTCTGCTACACGCAAGGGTTCGTCGGTATCATACTCGGTCGGCCGGCCGGTGGCTACCGCGCAAAAGGTACAACTTCGGGTACATACATTACCCAAAATCATGAACGTTGCTGTTCCTTCGCCCCAACATTCTCCCATATTCGGGCAACTCCCCGATTGACAGATGGTGTGTAGTTTATGGTCGTCTACAATTTTTCGGACCTTCTTGAAGTTCTCTCCGGTAGGTAGTTTGACCCGTAACCACGAGGGCTTCCGGGAGGCTGTTTCGGGTTGTGCCGGAACAACAGGTAACTCGATCATATGCGTATTAATTCGAAGGATTAATCAACTTTTTTACTTTTTTGTTTCCAAAGTACAAAGTTAGGAAAGCAGCGGTATAAACCGACCGGTTTGTGGTAAATTGCTCGGCCATAATGACGGGAGAACGGGGAAATACGTCAATCGTAAAACCAGCTTCAAATCCGGTTATATTATCTCCAAACGTGTTCATGTCAATATTCAGAGCGGCTTTTGCATGTAGCCCGGGAATAAACTCCAGATCACGCAACAAGCCATGCCAAATACCCGCCGATCCGACAATATTGCCTACATTATTGTGAATATCAGCATTGTAGGCCACTATTTCAGGATTTCGGTTGACGTCCGTGCGGTACCGAATATAATACGGTTTTTCAATCCCCAAAGTCGGCCCGCCAGCCAAGATCCCACTCAAGCCAATGCCTTGGTCCCCCGATTTATTGAATAAAAACCACTCCCGGCCATATTCTGGACGAATGGCGAAGAAATAGTTTTCTTTTCCCACCGCAAGCCGGGTTCCTGTGAATTGCGCCAAGGACCGTTCTTTGGGGTGTTGAATATTGACCGCTTCCAAAGCCAAGTACCGGTTAATGTATTTCCCATTCCGGATATCCACTGGCCGCGAGTGCCGAAAAACAAGCCCACCAATCAGACCCGACTGAGTACTGGTCGTTAATCCGTAGGAAAATGTCTTGGAATCCTCTATTTCCTGTTTTTTTTGGGGCGTGGCCAAGGAGGAACTTCGCTGAGCACTACCCAAGAAGCTGAAGCCCAACAACAGGGCAAGTAAGAGTGATCGTACCATAACTAGGCTTGGATGAAAGATCAATTTATGTTATGTTAACGAAAATTTTCACATTTTAATAACAAATTTTCGGGTTTTATGTTCAACCCACCCCAAATCCCATGGCAACCGCACAAATTCAGTACCTAGGCGAACTTCGCACAACGGCCGAACATGTCGCTTCTGGCGAGAAAATAATCACAGATGCGCCCCTCGATAATCACGGAAAAGGGGAGGCTTTTTCGCCCACCGACCTGGCTGCCACATCTTTGGGCTCCTGTGCCATGACCATCATGGGCATTGTCGCTGACCGAGATGGATTGGACTTGACCGGCACGGAGGTCGAAGTCACCAAAATGATGTCCACAGATACCCCCCGGCGGATTGTGGGAATCGACTTGATTTTCCGGATGAAAACAAACCGACCACTTTCTGATGTCGAACAGAAAAAGTACGAGTCAGCCGCCCATGCGTGTCCAGTAGCCCAAAGCCTGCACCCGGATATTATCCAGGGTTTTACGTTTCATTGGGCGTAATGCCATGCCATTCGAGGAGGTAGGTAATCATTTGATCGCAACTGCGGTATAAAATTTGATACACCTCTTCGAAGGCTTTTTCATTTTCATAATAGGGATCTGGTACTTCTTGAACCCCCCGTGTCAGGGGATCATGATCCCGCATCAAAAAAACCTTTTCAGGGGCTGGAGGCCGATGGTAGGTTTGGTGGTAGAGCTGGTGTACAAATTCAAAGTTCTCGGTATCCATTACGACAATATGGTCGAATGATTCGAAAAAGTCTTTCGAGAGCTTTTGGCCTACATGAATTGTCTCGAGGCCATGTTTAGCCAAAACTTTACTCGTGCGAGGATCTGGAGACTTGCCCACATGATACCCGGCTGTGCCTGCCGAATCGACTCGGAAAATATCCGTCAAACCCCGAGCTTGCAGGATACCTTGGCAGACGCTTTCTGCCATTGGGGACCGACATATATTGCCTAAACATACAAATAAAATGGATTTCATGGGTTTTGAATGGGTTTACCAGAAGGATCAACCAAGATAACCACTTTTTCACCTTCTCGTTTCATTAAATATTTTTCACGGGCAAATAGCTCCAAAGAACGCGTGGTTCCCATAACTTGCTGCTCCTCCTGCTGTACACGCTCCAACTCCCGTTGATAGAATTCAGCTTGATCTTCGTATTTGCTGACCTCCTGATATAAAGTATACAAACGAAAGAAATTGGCGGTGTCCAAGGTACACATCCACAAGAACAAAATACCGAAAGAATACAGATAAAATCGATACCGCCGGGCCCAATACGCGAGGCGAGTTTTCCAATAAGATTTAGTCATATATTTTTTTTCCTTTTTGTAACCAAACACCCCAGACACGGCTATAGGCATGCACTTCTTGCGTCGCAATTCCCGGTGTTTTTTCAACCGGATGCCCCTGATTCACCCACTCAAATAAGGATCCATACAAGTTTTTGACTTGCGTAAAACCTGCTGCTTGCAGTTGTCGACCTATTTTTTCGGACCGTACACCGATTGAGCAATAAATAACCAAGGGAGTGTGTTTTGGGATATTTTGAAGTGATTCAATCCGAAACGTTTCATACCCGATCCACCGCGCTCCGGGTAAGTGGCTTACGGCATATTCCCGCTTTTCACGGGCATCCAACAGCATCGGCTTAACGGGCATTTGGGCAAGTTCCGAAACAGAAATCGTCGGGACATCTTGCTTTAACATCGATCGCAACAATTGATCGAACGTTTTACTTTGCACACGTTGTGCACGGGCCATCCCAGATATACTCAATAAAAACGCAATCATGCTTACAATTTGCACATATTTAAAAAATGAATACATGTATTCTCGTATTTTTCCTTTGGAAAATTCTATTTTTGCCGTTTCACAATCGACTACAAACCTATACCTTATGAAATTACTGAAACATAGTTGGGCTTCAGTTCTTACCTTGGCTCTCATCTACGCGCTAAGTCATTCCATCGGATCAATCCCTCCTTTAGGAAAAATCTTTAACCCTTTCACAGGCTTTTACCAAAATGCAGCCCAAGCCGTCCTAAAAGACCAAAGTATCTCAATTCCAGGCCTCAAAGGTACGGTAGAGGTACTATATGATGCCAATGCAGTCCCACATATTTTTGCGGAAAATGACGAAGATTTGTACAAAGCACAGGGCTATGTGGTCGCCAAAGACCGGCTTTGGCAAATGGAATTTTATACGCTGGTAGCCTCCGGGCGCTTGACCGAGGTGGTTGGAGACCGTGCTTTGGAATTTGATCGATACAATCGCCGCATCGGCATGGCACGTGCTGCAAAAGAAATTGCAAAAAATCTAGAGAAGGATCCCCTCTCACTTTCCATCTTACTCGCCTATACTGCCGGTGTCAATGCCTACATCGACCAACTTACCGAGAAAAATCTTCCCCTCGAATACAAAATCTTAGACTATGCTCCTGAACCTTGGTCACCGGAAAAGACCATCCTGATGTTGATGAATATGCGGAGTACCCTAAATGGGGGGTCTTCTGACTACCGCATGTCGAACGTCGCTGGAACGTACGGACAAGAGGTGATTGAGGAGCTATTTACCGATTATCCCACCCTCGAATCGCCTATTATACCATCCGGTACGGCATGGCCCTTTACCCCAGTGGCCGTTCCGGAGGCGCCTGCCTCTCCTATGGCACCGCAACAAGGTCAAGTGAGTATGAATATTCAAGAGCCACGTCCAGAAATTGGTTCGAACAACTGGGCTATTGCAGGAGAGAAATCCGCCACGGGCTTACCTATCTTGGCCAATGACCCCCACTTGGGGCTGTCGTTACCCTCCATTTGGTACCAAATGCAATTGCACGCGCCGGGTGTCAATGTGTACGGTGTTGCCTTGCCCGGTTCGCCAGGTATCATCATCGGATTCAACCAAGACGTTGCATGGGGTGTCACGAATGTGGGGTCAGATGTCATGGATTTTTATCAAATCAAATATAAAGATGCTACCAAGAAAGAGTATTGGTATGAAAATGCGTGGAAACCGCTTGACTTGCATCAGGAAATTTTTAAAGTAAAAGGTAAAGGTGACGTCATCGATACCCTGCGGTACACACATCACGGCCCTATAGTGTATGACCAGTCTTCCGACAAGAACTTCAATCAAAATGCACCCGCCGGACATGCCATGCGCTGGGTGGCTTTGGAATCAGATGGGTCGGACCTTTTGGCGTTTCATTACTTGAATCGGGCAAAAAATTATGATGATTACCGCAAAGCGCTGTTGTACTATACGGCTCCAGCTCAAAATTTCATTTTTGTAAGTAACCAAAATGATATCTCCATCACGCCCAATGGGAAGTTACCTTTGAAATGGAAAAATCAAGGAAAATATATTTTGGATGGGTCTTTGAAAAGTCATGATTGGGCAGGCTGGATCCCCAAGGAGCAAAATCCATCCGTTAAAAACCCACCACGAGGTTTTGTCAGCTCAGCCAATCAACACGCCACTGATGCCACATACCCGTATTACTTGGGCTGGCGATTTGCTTCACCTGAGCGGGGTTTACGGATCAACCAACGGTTGGAGGCAATGCAAATGGCCACACCCGATAGTCTCCGTATGTTGCAGAACGACAATTTTAATTTAGCCGCTCAACGCATTTTGCCTACCTTACTGGGCATCTTAAACCAAAATCCCGCGATCGCAACCCGGCCGGAGCTTAAAGCTTTGGCCCAATGGAATCAAAGCAATGAAGCTGACGCCATCGGGGCTTCAATCTTCGAAACTTGGATGGAAACTCTCATGTACGGTATTTGGGAAGATGAGTTTTCCCCGGAAAAGAAACAAATGACCTATCCAACCTCGGATATTACCTTCTATTTGATCCAAAATAAACCTACCGCCCGGTGGTTTGATAATGCAGAAACGAAGAATAAAGTCGAAACGCGGGAGGAAATCGTTGCCCAAACTTTTCAAATGGCACTAGACACCCTAACCAAGTACCACGGAGCTATGGAAAATTGGGCTTGGAAATCGGTGAAAAAGACGGAAATCAATCACCTGGTGCCCGCATTTAGTTCGTTTGGCCGCAAAGATATACCCAATGGGGGCGGAAAGTGGATTGTCAATGCGACCACACGAAAAACAGGACCTTCTTGGCGGATGGTGGTAGCCGTGGATAAAAATGGACCACAAGGTTTTGGTTTATATCCCGGTGGGCAATCCGGAAATCCGGCCTCGCCATTCTACGATAATATGATTGATCCTTGGGTAAAAGGCGAACTGAATCCGTTGGTGTATCTCAAAACCAAAGAGGATCCCAGCAGTAAGCCGATTGCCCGATTAACATTAACGAACCAATAATCTCATTTACATCATGATACTCTTTTCTTTACTGGTTGTTTTAGGTCTTGCCGTTTCTTTTTTTGGGCCGTGGTGGAGCATTGGCTTTGTATGCTTTATCCTGTGCTATCAACTCGGTAAAAGTGCGGGGGCGGCCTTTCGACTTTCGGCCCTCGCGGCGATTGTAGTTTGGGGTGGTGCCTCGTGGGTAAAACATGTACAAGCCGAAGCCCCTATAACCGATAAAATGGCAGGACTTTTTCAATCCTCGATTCCCGCCTTACAGGGATTGCCTAGCTTGGGCGTGGTCTTACTTTTTGTTGTCCTAATTGGGGGTTTACTTGGTGGCCTGAGTGGCCTTGCTGGTTTTCAGGTAAAACAACTATTTAAATAAGTTTCTCTATATTTGCGAAAGAACAAATTATCAGGTTTTAATTTAATTAGTAGATGAAAAAGATTTCTCTTATGGTGTTGGGCTTGGCTGTCGCTTCAGTAGCCTGTGACAAAAAAGGAGGCGAAGGGGAAGCCACAACACAGACGCAAGGTCGGATGGTGTATGTGAATACCGATACGCTTTTAAATAATTACGATTACTACAAAGATGTCGTAAAAGAATTCCAGAATAAGCAATTCCAACTCGAAAATGAATTGCAACGTAAAGGTCAATCTTTCCAAAACGAAGTTGCTCTCTTCCAGCGTCGAGTACAAGCTGGCGGCATGTCGCAAGAACAAGCTCAAACTACCCAACAACAATTGGCGCAGAAGGAGCAGGAAATCATGATGTACCGGGATAACGCAGCAAATAACCTATCGGCCGAGCAAGCTAAAAAGACCGACGAATTGTTAACCAAGATCCAAGATTATTTAGCGGCAAACAATAAGTCCGACAAGTATGACATGGTCATTGGGTATTCGAAAGGTGGTGGTGTATTGTACGCCAAAGAAGACCTTGATATCACCAAAGAGGTGTTGAAAGGTTTGAATGACGAATATGCTAAAATGAAAAAAGGTGCTTCTGCCAAAGCTGATTCCACAGCGAAGAAATAAGTTATCCTAATTGGTTTAAGCGTAAAAGGGGCTGTCTCGTAAGGGACTGCCCCTTTTGGCTTTTTGCAAAGGAAAGGGAGGTATTAACTTCCCTTTTTCTGAATCCGGTGGTGCAAGGTTAGGCGAAATACATCCGTTGAGATCCGCTGGCTGTTCCCTTGGGAGAGCAACCAAATGTAACCTCCTTCAACCATAACCGAAGGTGATATGGGCATTTCCAGTGAGGTAGCTACCCGATTTTGATCAAACACCCAGGTGGCGGGGGCATGAGCCATCCATTCATTGCTGATCCGCCACGCCCAGTGGTTCGGTAGCTGCACCCGGTATTGGGCTTGGTAGCGAAAACGGACTTGAAACTCAGGTAAAAGACCGCGGTCTATGGCCTCGGAAGGAAGGAAAAAGCGTTGATCCACCCGAATTTTCGATTGTAGCGTATGCCGCTTTTGGATGGGAAAACGGTAAATCCATTCTTCAAACAAGCGAAGCTCAGGAATTTCTAAAACCGATTTTCCGTCTTTTTTTTGTACATGGGAGGCCGACATGCCCAGCACAAGTTCTTGTTTTGGGCTGACAATGCGATGTAAATGGCTGTGGAAAATCGTTTGAGCGCGGCGATCTAGGTCAGTGGTAACTCGGTTGTCTAGCTCGTTTACCCACGTATAGCGGGACGAAATGGACCACGTGTTGAGGTATCGGGTCCACAGTAAGTCATCCCCAGCTTTCCAGGTTTGGCTTACGCTAGGTAGGGGGAAAGAAAACAAAAGGAGAAGTAGCAAACGCATGATCTCGGCATTTCAGTACAACCAAAGTTCCGAAATGCCGAGATCGCTTTCTGTGCTAAAAATCACATATAGTTCAAATCATTATTGGGCTTTAACCGAATGATTTTTAAGACTTCCAATAACTTGATGAAAGGGTAGGTAGGGTCAAATTCATGCCATTTGATTCCAAAATTTGCCCGTCCACCGAATTTATGGTGATTATTGTGATACGATTCTCCTAACATTAAAAAATCGAGAGGCAGGAGGTTCTTGGCTGTATCGGAAACTTCAAAGTTCCGATACCCATACTTATGCGCGTACCAGTTGATGATCACACCATGCACAGGCCCCATCAAATAATGAATGGGCAACAATAAAAACATCCACCAAGCCGTAGCAAATTGAATATAGAAAAGAGTATACAAAATACCCCACGCCAATCGACTGATCCATTTATCTCCCAATTTTTCCATAAATGGCCAGTTGGGAATTCCCTTTTTGAATTTTTCCTCGATGTTGTCCTGGTAATTCACAATCGTATTGTAAAAATTCTTTGTCCGCCACATCATGTCGAATAAGTTTTTAGAATAATCTGGGGAATGAGGGTCTTTTTCTGTATCGGCATATGCATGGTGCAACCGGTGCATGATGCCGTAGGCCCGCGGACTTAAAAACGAAGACCCTTGGAAAAGATAGGTCATCCAATAAAAAGCCTTTTCCCAAGCTGGAGACATCGTAAACATCTTATGCGCCGCATAACGATGTAAAAAGAAGGTTTGCATCAATAAGGATAGGTACCAATGACCTACAAAGAACAGCAGAATAGCCATATGTCGAATGTCTAAAATGAAAAGAATTTGTCCTGCCAAAGGTACAGGACAACCTCACCTCAAAATATGATTATTCTCATAAGGGAGAACAAAAAAGCGGAGACTTAATCTCCGCTTTTTTGTTCTTTTGCCCATGTATCTTTTAAGCCTACAGTTTGATTGAAAATCAAGTGTTCTGGCGTACTGGCCGGGTCTAAAACATAATACCCCTTTCGAATGAACTGGTACCGTGTATCCAACGTCGCACTCCCTAAACTGGGTTCTACCCAAGCCTCTTGGGTTTTTAGTGAGTTTTCGTTGATAAAATCCTTGAAATCGCCCTCTTCTTCGGCTGGGTTTTCAACCTTGAATAACCGATCATATACCCGAATCTCTGCCTTTCGTGCATCGGCTATAGAAACCCAATGCAAAACCCCTTTAACTTTCAGACCAGACTCATCCGCGCCACTTTTTGAGCTTGGAATATAAGAACAATGAAGTTCAATGACTTGGCCTTTCTCATCTTTGACAAAATCATCGCACTGAATAATATAAGCCCCTTTTAACCGCACCATTTTTCCAGGAGCTAACCGGAAGAATTTTTTCGGAGCATCTTCCATGAAATCTTCGCGCTCAATATAAATTTCCCGAGAAAATGGAACCATACGTGAACCCGATTCTGGATCTTCCGGGTTGTTTTCTACCCAACATTCCTCGGTCTGGCCTTCAGCAAAATTGGTGATCACTACCTTTAGCGGATCCGTCACAGCCATCACCCGCGCCGCAATTTTATTCAAGTGATCCCGTACACAGAATTCCAGCAAGGATACATCAATCATGTTGTCCCGCTTGGCGATGCCAATGCGATCACAAAAGTCACGGATGGATTCCGGCGTATAGCCACGCCGGCGAAGCCCCGATATCGTGGGCATCCGAGGGTCATCCCACCCCGAAACATATTTGTCTCGAACCAATTGCAACAGTTTCCGCTTGCTCATGACGGTGTAGGTCAAATTCAAACGGGCAAATTCATATTGTTTTGATGGGAAAATGCCAAGTTTTTCAATAAACCAATCATAAACCTCCCGGTGAGGCACAAACTCCAAAGTACAAACCGAATGGGTGATTTGCTCAAGCGAATCCGATTGCCCATGCGCAAAGTCGTACAACGGATATAGACACCATTGATCCCCAGTCCGGTGATGGTGCGCAAATTTGATTCTGTAAATCACCGGATCCCGCATCAGCATGTTGGGCGAGGTCATGTCAATTTTGGCCCGAAGAACTTTACTGCCCTCGGGGTGCTTGCCAGCTTTCATTTCTGAAAATAACCGCAAATTCTCTTCAGTCGACCGATCGCGGTATGGGCTATTACTCCCAACCTGCGTCGGCGTTCCTTTAGCAGCCGCTATTTCTTCCGATGTGCTGTCATCAACATAAGCAAAACCGGTTTCGATTAACTTCACAGCATACGCATACAGTTGATCGAAATAATCAGATGCATACAGTTCCTCCGCCCAAGAGAAGCCAAGCCACTGGACATCCTGTTTGATGGATTCTACGTATTCTGTATCCTCCGTCACCGGATTGGTATCGTCAAAACGCAGATTCGTCTGCCCTCCGTACCGCTGGGCTACCCCAAAGTTCAAACAGATGGACTTGGCATGCCCTATGTGCAAATATCCATTGGGTTCGGGTGGGAAACGCGTCAATACTCGTCCGCCGTGCGTCCCGGCTTGGATATCTTTTTCAATGATTTCTTCGATGAAGTTCAACGACCGGCCTTTTTCAGCGGTCTCGTGATGTGCCTCGGCCATGCGCGCTCGGTGTGTTTGTGGTTGTACAGCTCAGCGAAATTACTAAAAACTTTAAAGTCCCTGTTTTATGAACTAATTTTAACCCAATAAAGATTCATGGAATCCAATTTATTATTTGAAATATTCTAAAATAAGGTATGGAGGATGAATATACCGTCCTAGTAGATTCTGGCGAGGGCCTATTTAAAGACCGGGGAAGTAAATTCTTTGGGTATGTTTTTCCAATCGAATCGGAAGAGGACATCGCGTTCTACTTGGGGCAAATCAACGAATTACATCCAAAAGCACGGCATGTGTGTTATGCCTTCCGTTTAGGTCCCGCGGGCGAATTAACCCGTGCCAACGACGATGGCGAGCCCGCTGGATCGGCAGGAAAACCCATGCTAAATACCTTATTGTCCCAAGGCATTACGAATGCCTTGGCTATCGTCGTTCGGTATTTTGGAGGTACGTTGCTGGGAGTTCCTGGACTTATCCACGCCTATAAAGAAGCTACGATTGAAGCGCTCGCCCAAGCGCCTAGGGAGGTGAAAATCAAAACCCGAACGATTGAAATTTTCCATCCTTTTGAACTTACTCAACCCGTGATGCGGTTGGTTAAACAATATCAACTTCCTGTAGTTGGGTCGTTGTATGAAGAACTTCCCGGGTTGGCTTGTCTTGTACGACTTTCACACTGGGATGATGTAATTCAAGAATTAAACGACCTCTATGGGGTCTCATGGCGCAATGCGAACGATTGATGAATTAATTACGCTCATTCAAGGGGAGCCTTTGGATGAGCAAACGTTCTGGGCACAAAATTACCAAGCACCCTGGAAACGTGTATTTGGGGGACAAGTATTGGCGCAATCACTCAGCGCGGCGTATCAAACGGTTGCTCCCGATCGCACCGTTCATTCGCTGCATGCGTATTTTCTATTGACAGGCGATATTTCCATTCCGATTCGACTTGAAGTGGAACGTGTGCGTGATGGGGGCAGTTTTACTACCCGCCGTGTGGTGGCCAAACAAGATGCCGAGGTTATTTTTATTTTATCGGCCTCGTTTCAAAAAATCCAACCGGGATTTGATCACCAAGTGCCCATGCCGAATGTCATCTCACCCGAATTTCTGCGATCCGATCAAGAATTGTTGGATTCCTATCAGAAATGGTTACCCAATAGTGTGGTGGAAAGTGTGCTGACCCGCCCCTTTATTTTTAAACCCGTAGAAAGTATTGTACCCACACGGGGCGAAGTTCGCCCCCCGCTCCGCCATGTTTGGCTGAAAGCGAAAGATCCCGTCAATTCAGATGATCTACGCATCCACCAACAGTTGCTGACCTACGTATCGGACTATAATTTACTTTCGACCGCAACGCTTCCGCATACCCAAGAAGTTTTCCCCAAGGATTTATTCATGGCGAGTTTGGATCATGCGATGTGGTTTCATCGGCCATTTCGGGTCGATGAATGGCTCTTGTTTGCCATCGAAAGTCCAAGTGCTTCCAATAGCCGAGGGCTAACCCAAGGGCATTTTTATACCCAATCCGGGGACTTAGTCGCCACTGTCGTGCAAGAGGGGTTGATTCGGCAAAAAAAATAACGTAGATTCACCACAACATCAACCTAAAAACCAATTCGTATGTCGTCACTTCCGGCATCCTTTGCCTCGCTTAAGCTACCCGTGGTGGTAGCCCCTATGTTTCTCATATCAGGTCCCGACTTGGTGATTGCCTGTTGTCGGAATGGAATGGTAGGGACTTTCCCCGCACTCAATCACCGCACTACTGAGGGATTTGAGGAGTGGGTCATTCAAATCAAAGCCGCTATCGCGGAAATGGATAATCCGGTTCCATTCGGGGTTAATCTGATCGTCCACCCAACCAACCCTCGGCTCATGGCAGACTTGGAGGTCGTTGTGAAACACCAAGTACCCATTGTGATCACGTCTTTGGGCGCTGTGCCAGATCTCGTGGAGGCTGTGCATAGCTACGGCGGACTGGTTTTTCATGACGTGATCAATCGCCGCCATGCTGAAAAAGCCGCTGCTGCTGGGGTTGATGGTTTGATCTTGGTTTCAGCCGGCGCAGGAGGACACGCGGGTACGTTAAATCCCATGGCTTTTATTCATGAAATTAGGTCCTTCTACGATAAAACGATTCTGTTATCTGGATGTATCAGCCGGGGCCAAGATATCGCCTCTGCCCTGCAAATGGGGGCCGATTTAGCCTATATGGGGACTCGGTTTATCAATACCACAGAGGCGCATGTTGACCAAGCCTACCAACAAATGATCATTGATTCTGGAACCTCCGATGTCGTGTATACAGCTGCGGTGTCGGGTGTCAAAGCCAACTTTATGAAAAAAAGTTTAGAAGCCGCCGGAATCCCTGCCGAAATGTGGAATAGCTCAGCTAAAATTGATTTCGGAAAAGAACTGGATGCAGCAAAAGCGGAAGCAAAAGCCTGGAAAACCATTTGGTCGGCTGGACAAGGGGTCGCAGCGATTGACGATGTCATGCCCGTGGATGAATTAGCGGAGGAACTTACCCATGATTTCCGAGCCGCCATTCATAAACAAGCAACTTGGTTGCAACAGTATGGTGTTTAAGGTATGAATACACTATTTCCCATTTTTGTTAAACTAGATCTCCAGCAAATCTTGTTGGTTGGCGGAGGGTATGTGGCTTTAGAAAAATTGACAGCTATCTATGAAAATTGTCCAGAAACAAAAATCACATTAGTAGCGCCTGAAATTCGACAAGAAATCCGCGAGATGGCTCAGACATTCGCCATTGACTGCATTCAAATGCCTTTTGATCCGACTTTTTTGCTCGGTAAGAATCTAGTTTTTGTAGCAACAAATGATAAGGCGTTGAATCTGGAAATATCGGCACTTTGCCGTGAACAGGGGATTTTAGTTAATGTGGCCGATACGCCTCCAGCTTGTGATTTTTACTTAAGTTCGATTGTCCGCAAAGGAGATTTGAAAATTGGGATTTCAACCAACGGCAAGTCACCAACATTGGCTAAACGAATAAAAGAGCTGCTGACAATTGTATTGCCTGATTCAATTCAAGAAACTTTGGACAACTTGGTGGTGATTCGCGAGACGCTCCGGGGAGATTTTGAGGCGAAAGTAAAGCAATTGAATGAAATTACCCGAGTGATGCGAAAAGAAAAAGAGGAGGAATAAGTAGATTATTCTTTGATATCCAAGGCGGTACAGGCTTTGCGAGCCGCATCCTGTTCCGCCTTCTTTTTATTCCACCCGCTTCCCTCACTGACTGGTTCTCCATCTAGGGAGACTTGGGCTACGAATTCTTTATGGTGATTTTTCCCATTTTCATGAATAATTTCAAATGAGATCTTTTTCCCCTCTTGCTGAGCCCACGACAAGAGAATACTCTTATAATTTGTATTATTGCTGATGACAGCATCCAGATCGAAATAGTTGGCTACCAAGTTCTTGATGATGAATTCTTTGGTGAATCGGAAACCTTTGTCGAGGTAAATAGCCCCAATCAAAGCTTCCATAGCATCGCCATACATCGAGGTACGCTTGTGACTTACGCGGTGGCCATCAAACTGAATCAAAACCTCCAAGCCAATTTTACGGGCTACGACATTCAACGATTCCCGGTTCACAATCCGTGACCTGATCTCTGTCAAGAAGCCTTCATCCTTGTACGGGTATTTTTTGAATAAATATTCAGCGATGATCATACCCAAGACCGAATCACCAAGAAATTCAAGCCGCTCATTCGATTCTTTGAAACCTTGGTAATGCGTTTCTTTCGAGGCAGAAGTATGACGAAAAGCCAGCATATAGAGCTCCAAATTCGTCGGCTTTTCACCGGTGATCTGCTCTATCGCCTTTTTAAATTCTTTTTCTTTCGAATTTGACTTAAAAAAATCAAAAAATCGTTCAGCTGCCATACGGGGTGAGGTGCGCAAATCGCATCTTAGGAAAGATAAAAGGGAGAAGCATGATCCCTAGGAATCATGCTTCAGTCCATTGCTTGAAAATCAATGTCGCGTTGTGTCCACCAAAACCAAAGCAATTACTCAAGACGGTCCGGATTGGCCGCTTTTTGGCTACATTCGGTGTTAGATCAATCCGGGGATCAATCACATCATCTGGGTTGAATATATTGATTGTCGGTGGAACGGTTTGGTGTTGTATCGCCAGGACAGCAGCAACAGACTCTACAGCACCTGCACCTCCAAGGAGGTGGCCTGTCATGGACTTTGTAGAACTGATGCTCACTTGGTAGGCATGTTCTCCAAAAAGCTGCTCTATGGCTTTAATTTCCTGTGGATCGCCCAAAGGTGTCGAGGTACCGTGGGTATTGATGTAATCAATGTCCTCGGGTTGGAGACCTGCGTCCTCGAGAGCGTCCTGCATGGAAAGGAAAGCCCCGTAGCCATCGGGATGCGGTGCGGTGATGTGGTAGGCATCCGATGAAAATCCACCACCAACCAGCTCACAATAGATTTTTGCACCGCGCGCTTTCGCGTGTTCGTATTCTTCCAATACAAGCGCAGCTCCGCCTTCACCCAACACAAAGCCATCACGGTCTTTATCGTATGGGCGAGACGCTGTAGCATAGTCCTCATTTCGCTCAGACAACGCTCGTAAAGCATTGAAGCCTCCGATGCCCGCTTGCGTCACAGCGGCTTCTGAACCGCCCGTTACACAGGCTACCATGCGGCCTAAGCGAATGTAATTGAATGCATCGATGATGGCATTATTCGTGGAGGAACATGCTGACACTGTCACATAGTTGGGTCCCCGAAAACCATATTTAATGGAAATTTGACCCGAGACCGAATCGGCTATCATTTTCGGAATAAAGAACGGATTGAAGCGGGGTGTACCATTGCCCGAGGCAAAATTGATGACCTCTTCCTCAAACGTTTTTAATCCTCCGATTCCGGATCCCCAAATCACCCCAATTTTATTTTTAACCAGATCATCTGCAGCAAGTCCAGCATCTTGCACGGCTTCGTCCGCCACAATGACACCGAATTGTGTAAACAAGTCCATTTTTCTCGCTTCTTGCCGCGGGATAAATGCCTGAATATCTAAGTTTTTCACTTCACACGCAAACCGCGTTTTAAACGTGGTGGCATCAAAACGTGTGATTGGACCTGCTCCGCTCACGCCTTGGGATAAGCCTTGCCAAAATTCCTCGACCGTATTCCCGATCGGGGTTAGTGCTCCCAAGCCGGTCACAACAACTCTCTTTAACGTCATGGTGTCTAGTGTTTAAAAATTTAAAGTTCAATATTCAACACTCCTGAATTCAGTTACGAAAACAAAAGTACGTTGAACATTGAACTTTCAACAAAAAGAAAATCATTATTTCGAATTCTCCTCTAAATAGGCTACAGCCTGACCAACAGTCTGAATGTTTTCAGCTTGGTCATCTGGAATGGATACATTGAATTCCTTTTCGAATTCCATGATCAATTCTACAGTATCTAGAGAATCAGCCCCAAGGTCGTTGGTGAATGAAGCTTCAGGAGTAACCTCCGCCTCATCAACGCCAAGCTTTTCTACAATAATTTTCGTCACTTTCGATGCGATATCTGACATTTTTCAAAAGGTAGTTTGGTGAAAAACGTTGCAAAGTAAGAGATTTTACTTTAAACCAGCAAAATTGATTTCATTTTTTTGAACGGAGAATTGTTCCGAAATTTGTTTGTTGAATCTTTCGTTTCCATCTTACTGAATACCGACTTCCATGACTCTCCCTTTTTTAACACCTCATTTGCCCGGTCCTTTCTTTTTGATCGCTGGCCCTTGCGCCATTGAAAGCCGCGAGGTAGCCTTTGAAGTAGCCGATCAGCTCGTACAAATCTCACGAAAACTACAAATCCCATTGATCTTTAAAGGCTCTTATCGAAAAGCCAACCGAACAAAGCGCAACAGTTTTACAGGGATTGGGGATGAGAAAGCGTTGCAAATTTTGGCGGAAGTCAAAGAAAAATACCAAGTCCCGGTCATCACCGATATTCATGAGTCTGACGAGGCTGCTATGGCCGCAGCGTATGTTGATGTTTTGCAGATCCCTGCTTTTTTATGTCGCCAAACCGACCTCCTCGTCGCCGCTGCCCAAACCGGGAAAGCCGTCAATATTAAAAAAGGGCAATTTATGGCTGGTTCTGGAATGGGCTTTGCCGTCGAGAAAGTGCGATCGGTCAATCCTGATGCTCCTGTCATTCTGACCGATCGAGGGAATTCGTTTGGCTATGGCGATCTTGTTGTCGATTACAGAAATTTACCCGAAATGCAACAGCTCAACGTACCGGTTGTGATGGATTGTACCCATTCGCTTCAACAACCTAATCAAGCGTCCGGGGTCACAGGTGGAAAACCCGCCTTAATTGAAACCATTGCCAAAGCGGCCATTGCCGTCGGGGCTGATGGATTATTCATTGAAACTCATCCGCGCCCAGCCGAAGCGTTGTCCGACGGGGCCAATATGTTGCCGCTTGATCAACTTGAAAACTTGTTGGTGAAATTATTGCGTATTCGAGCGGCTATTCAAGCCTAAGTCTCTGGTACTCTTTTTATGCATTGTCCCCCCGTATCCACCATGGCAAACTCGTCAAGAAAGAAAAAAATAGATACCCCACAAAGTCCCGCCAGTCCGCTCTTTGCTTGGACTGTCCATCCCGAAAGACAGCGTATTTTTTGGGGAGGATTTGTCTTGATACTTACTGTTTTTTTAGCCTTATCCCTCATATCCTACTTATTTACAGGCTACATCGATCATGATATTGTTCAAAAAACATGGTCGGAATCTTCTCCTGTTGCGCAAAAAGATGCGGAAAATTGGATGGGTGTGATGGGGGCGTATATTGGCCATTGGTTTATTTTCGAGTGGTTTGGGTGGGCGGCTTTGGGTTGGTTGCCGATTCTGACCCTGGCAGGATGTGTCCTTGTTGGAGTACAAATCCCGTTTCCCATTTCACTGAATCGTTTTGCACTTAACACACTATTTTACATCTTTTTTACATCGGGTTTTCTTGGGTATTTTATCAAATTAGGCGGTATCTCCCAAGATGCCATTGCCGGGGGTATGGGTATTCGGCTGAATGAGTGGCTTGCTCACTTGATGGGATTTGGTGGCATTTTTGTCTGGGTTGCACTCTACTTGGCTTGGCTGATTTTCTTTCATCGGTACGAGGGATATAAAAAATGGTTTTCTCAACCTGAAATTACTCCAATACCGGACGAGGAACCCACGCCTTTTCAAGCACCTCCATCTTCTCCTAGTCCGAGATTTGACCCTTTGGATTTGGAGGAAGAGGATTTAGCTCCCCGGGCGCCAGAGCCTGCATTTGTGTTGGACATTCCCGATGTCATCCTACCACCACCTGTCACCTCACCCGGGGAAGTTGCCTTTACGGTAGAAACCGTACCGGAGGTAGACTGGGAGGAGCCCGCAGAAGTCGCCCAAAAGTTAGTAGAATCTCAAGGTGAATACGATCCTACACTTGATTTGCCCAATTACCAATATCCTCATCTTGGCCTGTTGTCGGATTATCCTAATGCACCCAAAAGTAAGGTGACAGAGGATGAACTCGAGGCCAATAAAAACAATATTGTCGAAACCATGCGGAACTTTAATATTGGTATTTCCAGCATTAAAGCGACGATTGGGCCTACGGTAACGCTCTATGAAATTGTTCCAGAAGCCGGCGTACGAATTTCGAAAATTAAAGGATTGGTTGAAAATATTGCCATGAGTCTTGCCGCTCTTGGGATTCGGATCATCGCTCCCATGCCTGGGAAAGGAACGATCGGAATCGAAGTGCCAAATAAAAACCGGGAGACGGTCACCATCAAGTCTGTCCTTGGAAGTGAAAAATTTCAAAAATCAGGTTTTGAGTTGCCCATCATTTTGGGGAAAACCATTTCGAACGAAATTTTCATTTCGGACCTCGCTAAAATGCCGCATTTACTTATGGCAGGTGCTACCGGCCAGGGGAAGTCGGTCGGGTTAAATGTTATTTTGGCTTCATTGCTGTATAAAAAACACCCCTCTCAAGTCAAATTTGTGTTAGTTGACCCGAAAAAGGTCGAGCTTACCCTCTTCAATAAAATTGAGCGCCATTTCTTGGCGATGCTGCCCAATGCGGAAGAGGCCATCATCACCGATACCAAAAAGGTGATTCATACCCTCAATTCTCTCTGCATCGAAATGGATTCGCGCTACGATTTATTAAAAGATGCGGGGGTCAGAAATATTCGTGAATACAATGTTAAATTTATCGAGCGACGACTGAATCCCGAAAAAGGCCATCGATTCTTGCCTTACATTGTCTTGGTCATTGATGAGTTGGCTGACTTGATGATGACGGCCGGAAAAGAAGTCGAACAGCCCATCGCTCGTTTGGCACAGCTTGCGCGTGCCATTGGTATCCATTTGATTGTGGCCACTCAACGGCCCTCCGTCAATGTGATTACTGGTTTGATCAAAGCAAATTTCCCCGCCAGACTTTCGTTCAAGGTTACCTCAAAAATTGATTCACGGACCATTTTAGATACCGGGGGATCAGAACAATTGGTGGGCAATGGGGACATGTTGCTCTCGATGGGTTCTGATATGATTCGACTGCAAGGGCCGTTTGTAGACACGCCAGAGATTGATGAAATCTGCGAATTCATTGGTGCTCAACGCGGGTATGACTCGGCCTATATGTTACCCGAATTTTATGGGGAAGATGATGCCGATGGAGGCGGGGGCGTCTTGGAATCCTCTGAAATCGACCCGATGTTTGAAGAAGCCGCCCGATTACTAGTCAACGCCCAGCAAGGCAGTACATCCCTCATTCAGCGCAAATTGAAATTGGGATACAACCGAGCAGGTCGAATCATCGATCAGCTGGAGCGCGCGGGCATTGTAGGCGCTTTTGAAGGTTCTAAGGCCCGAGAGGTACTGGTGAAGGACATCATGCACCTCGAGGAGATTCTTCGATCGTACCGCAAATAAACTTTTTCCTGTTTTTTTTGTCATAGCTACAGGACAATTCTTGAAATTCTTATCCAGTAACGCATTTATAACATCGTACATCATACATAATTTTATGAAAAAAATCGGAGTATTGACACTCTTATGGATCAGTAGCCTAGGAACTCTTTCAGCACAAGGTGACGCACGTGCTTCAGCCATTCTCGATAAAATGAGCACAAAATACCAAAATATGAAAGGATTTAGTGCGAACTTTACCTATGGTCCGGAAGTATCCACCGCTAAAAAACTGTCGGGAACCGTGATCGTCAAGGGAAGTAAATTTAAATTGTCAATGGTAGGACAAGAAATTTACAATAATGGTAAAGAGGTATACACTTATGTTAAGGAAACGAATGAGGTCAACGTGACTGAATATAATCCTGCCGACGAAGCCGACTTCTCGCCCAGTAAAATCTACAGTATCTACAAAAAGGGATATAAGTATATGTTTAAAGAAGAGATTAAACAAGGTGCCCAGGTTTTTGAGGTAGTCGAGTTATCTCCCTCCGGAAAAAATGCCTCTGTCTCAAAAATTCAAATCACAGTCAATAAAAACGATAAAAGCATAAAAAGCTGGAAGATTTGGGATAAGAAGGGGAAGACTACCCTTTTTCGGGTAGATAAGTTTGTTCCCAATTTCCCCGCCACGGATGCAATGTTTACATTCGACAAAGCTAAATATCCTGGTGTGGAAATTGTCGATCTGCGGTAAAATCTAAGCTTCAGAACTAAAAAAGGGCCTTCAATTTCAATTGGAGGCCCTTTTTTAGCTTGATATGAGGCAATTTAGAAACAACTCGTCGAGCCATCAGAGCAACAACGATTGTAGAGCTTACTCATTTGCTTGTATTGCTTCGCTGTCAGGGGAATGTAAACCCGACCGAAATCGCCGACTTGAACCGACTGTTTGGTGATCGCATACCGGAGATCAATCGGGAGGGTTGTCATCGACGGTACCGATTTGTCAGGACAAATTTCCCATGCCTTTTCCACTGAACTTGAGCCAGCTACCTGAAATTGCAATTGGCTCGACGTGGCGCACGAATAGTTTCCTAGGCATAAATATTTATCGGCGGTTTCCCCTTTACTCAATTTGCCTTCTTTTCTGTGCACACCAATAACCATGACAGTCGCTTGCTCATTTTTTGCACTTCCATCCTCTGCTGTGGCCTTACCTGCGTATTGAAGCGTCTGCGTAGTGCATTTGTCAGTCGAAGTCAGCATTGTACTGGTCGGATTATCCGTTGCTTTTTTAACTGAAATGAAAGGTTCCGAAACTGTGGGTGTAGGTAGGGTGTAGGCGCTATGTTCTTTTTTAAGCCTTTTGTATTGTTTTTTAGTAAGACTTACCGGTAAGATTCCCTGTTGTCCTGCTTGAACGGCTTGGGAGGTCACCTGCATTTGCAAGGCGACTGGAATGGTTAATGCACTACTTTTAGGTAAATTTCCTGTGAAGTCACATACGGGAAGGACCTGATCTATCAGAGTTTTAGCCGAAACACTGTATTCGTAGGCAAGTTTTACAGGGACCTTTGCTTGACCGAGGTCAAGTGCCTTTCCATTGTAATCTCCCACGACTTGTAGCGTTTGGGTTTCTTGGTAGAACTGACCGCTATGGATTTCCCCTTCCCCTTTTACCTGAAATTTGACGTCTTGGCAACCCGGGCAGTCAGGCGTAATCTTACCTTCTGCACAGGGATCTTTCATCGCCGATAGCATGGTGCCTTCTCCTGGTACAAAAAAAGCATTTCCACACTTTTTCATAATGTAGGCGTAACACGAACCATCCTTGGCTTGGATTTTAAAGCCTTCAAAGGGATTGCCGAGTGAAGACCATACATACTGGTGGCCTTGTGAATAAGCGCCCATCCAACCTGTGGTTCCGCGTGGAAGTGTCTCGGGAATTAGAGAGGAAATACCAAAAGCAGGATCCAAGAAGCCCGTGAAGCCAAGACCTTGCAAGAATGTATCCAGCTCTTCGCGGCTATTGCGAATATTGGCCTGGTGAACTTTTCGGAGATGGGTATAAGCAGAATACGCTGTATGGTTGGGTATCTCACCAAACTGTGGGCTCGTTCCAAGTTGATTGAGTAATTTAGGTTTAGAGGAAGGTATTCCTCGAAAAACCCGATTCATAGACTCCGAACAGCTAACTGTTTGGGCCGTAACGTTAAATCCGTGAAGCAAGCCGAGTAGGCTGCCTAATAGCAAGATTCGTTTCATGTCTTTTACAAATAAGCGTGAAAAATACCTCATGAGGTATGAGGAGGGACAGCTGAGTAAAGTACGACTTTTTTTTCCTGGTTTGCCAAGAGTTTCAATAATTATTATGTGTACCACCCAACGCCCATTGTAAAATTAACGCTATTTTTGTGCCATCATTTAATTTACAGCAAAAAATATGAGTTTAGTGACCATTGGCTCGGTGGCATTCGATGCCCTCGAAACTCCTTTTGGGAAAACCGATAAAATTGTAGGAGGTGCAGCCACCTATATCACCTTAGCCGCGTCATACTTTACCGCAAACAATCACTTAGTGGGCATTGTTGGCGGTGATTTTCCTCAAGATATGATTCAAACGCTTCAGGCACACGGGGTAAATACCGATGGTTTACAGATCGATCCAGAAGGGAAAACGTTCTTTTGGTCTGGACGCTACCACAGCGACATGAACGAACGGGATACCTTAGATACTCAATTAGGTGTTTTTGAAAACTGGTCACCCGTTTTACCTGATGCAACCCAAGGAGCTGAGTTCCTTATGCTTGGCAACATGGTCCCCGCTTTGCAACACGAAACACTTCGCCGCTTTGCCCAACGGCCTAAATTTGTGATGCTTGATACCATGAACCTCTGGATGGATATCGCGAAAGAGGATCTTTTGTCGGTACTTCAAGATATAGACTGCTTGACAATCAACGATTCGGAGGCGCGTCAACTTTCAGGGGAATATTCACTTCGGAAAGCGGCTAAAAAAATCTTGACCATGGGCCCCAAAACGCTCATTATCAAAAAAGGGGAGCATGGCGCCTTGTTGTTCCAAGGTGACCGGATTTTCTTCTGCCCCGCCTTACCACTCGAAGAAGTTTTTGATCCTACAGGCGCCGGAGATACATTTGCCGGTGGATTCATCGGATATTTGGCCAAAACAGGCGATATTTCCTTCGAGAATATGAAACGAGCTATTATATACGGGTCAGCAATGGCCTCCTTCTGCGTCGAAAAATTTGGTACGGAACGTATGCTTCACTTGACACAAGATGAAATTCAAACCCGGGTTCTATCGTTTGTTCAATTGGCTAGTTTTGACATTGTAGAATAATGCACCCATCTTCAAAAAGGGTCGCATGGCTTGGTTATAAGCTATGCGACCCTTTTTTTGTCCGTACTCGCGTCTTAAACTCAAGAATTAGGTCCAAGTAACCCCATGTATACCTTTTGTTTGATATAGCTTATACTCAAAAAGAGTCAACAGTACACTTCAAATAAGACTTAAAAACCTCCTTGATCAAAGTATACGCGACGGCGGCTGATTTTCAGGTCACGTAAAAGCGAGGAACGTACCCGAAGATCAAATGAGAAATTACTCGCTCGCTGGTTGTTGCCAGCAATGGGTGTCCAATTGAACGCCATATCCCAGCAATGCAATTCGCGCATAATCCCAATGGTTGTCAGGGTAGGGGCTTTGAACTGAAAATCCCACCCCGTACTCAAATTCACTTTCCATTTGGGCGTTAGACTGAAATCTCCCTGCATCTGGACAGCCTGAACGATCTGTGCTGTAGCCAGACCTTGCCGAGAATAATTTAGGTTGTAGCTGATATTTAAACTCCAAGGAATACTAAAGTCGACATAAGCCATGGGATTAGCGCGTAAGAATTTCTCCATGGCTTCCCGAGCAGGGTCCTGATTTTCTACTTTTTTGGGAGCGTCTGGTCGGAACGTCTTTGGCGAAATCCGGGTACTAATGGCTACATTAAAAAAGGTTAAATCAGCAAATCCATCGCCTTGTTGCCATTTGTAAAATCGCGTTCTGCGACCAGCTGGATTCAATAAATCCCCCTGTGCATTCACCAAACTTCGATCCACGGCATAAAAGTATGGATCTAATATAGCATTGACGTTCAGGTTGATCAAATTCTTAAACAATGAAGTGTTCGTCGATAAATTAAACGTGGACAAGTTCATGGAGTCGGCCAATAAGTTATAATTAGCCGATAAACTTAAATTGTCTAGGAGAGAAACTTTCTGAAACTGTTGTTGAGCGGTGTCCGACTTCGCCCGTATCTTGGCTTCTAATTGATTGACTAGGTTAAATCCAACACTCCCCGAGGCTCCTGCGGAGGCAGCCAACTCTGGGAAGTATGCGAGATACCGGAAGTTGGTCGGCTCGTCGTTTCGGACAATCGTGCGTTCAAAAAAGCGATCTTTTAAGTCTGGCGAATACGATAATGATACTGACGGCGCCATGGTATGCCGAATAGCTTGGATCCGCGATTTCTTACCTAATTGAAATGTTCCATAAATCCGGGTATTGACCGCTGCATTCATCGACCAATTGTACGCATTGAAAATCCCGCGCGAAGTATCAATGCGAACCGCATTCGAGTCTGGGTTGAAGGTATAATTCAGTTTTTGGGTAAAGATTTCCCCTCGATACGATACTCCGGGGGTAAAGTTCAGGTGCTTGGCAATTTTGAAATTAGGCAGGGTGATGGGCATGGTGTACGTCGTCCGAAATTGACCACGGCTAATCACATCTCGCAAATCTTCCAAACTCTGAATTTGTATGACACGGGCACTACGATTACGTCCCAGTGCTTGATCTCGAAGTTCTTGTTGTGTAAATGGCCGGTTCTCCACACCAATCACCTTATAATCCGTAAAGGTGGTGGAGCGGCTCAGTCGGGTAATGTCGTTGGTTACTTGTAAGCCACCACTCACATCCAATCCCAATCGGAAGGTTTCATACCATCGACCCACTTGTTTTTTTTCGGAGACAAAAGGGTTAAATTGGTTCAAGCCAATGGAGTACGATAGATTCCCGTTCATCACACGCGTCGAAACGTTCTGGTCCACCCGCACCCCACTACTGGTTCGGATGAGTTTCCCAAAATTTTTGGTAAACTGTATGGAGGACCCAAAGGCATTGTTGGTATAAAAATCCAGCTCATCCAGTCGGCGGTTATTTTGGTTAAATCCATTTGAAACCAAGTTTACCGAGGCCGAAAAACTGCGGTCTGTTCGTCGAGTTTGCGGACTGTGTGTCCACGAAATGTTGAAATCACGCGAGGGTGCACGCGTAGAAAATTCTTCCCCAGGTTTATTGTAATTAAACTGTAAGTTTAAATTTCCGGTGTACCGGTACCGTTTTGTGTAGGTAGACTGAACTCCAAGTCCCCATGAACCTTTGGAATAAATTTGACCCAATACTTTCGCCCCAATGTATTCGCTGAAGGCATGGTAATACCCAAAATCTCGAAAATAAAATCCCCGATTTCGAGGTTCTTCGCCGTACGTACCCATGATAAAGCCCGAGGTGCCAATTTCCTTTTTCTTTGGGACAGGGAAAAAGCCAAAGGGGAAATAAACCGGGGTTGGGATATCACTCAAAACAAAATTAAACGGACCCGAAATGATCGATTTTTTATCAACCAATTTGATCTTTCGGGCGGCAATATGAAAGTGGGGCTCACTTAAATTGCACGTTGAGTACCGTGCATCGACCAAATACAAATTATCCACTGAATCTTTTTTGACGGTCCTGCCCTGAATGATTCCTTCACCTTGCTGCGTAACAATATTTTTAATGAGTGCTTTCTTGGAGTTGAAGTTATATGAAATGGTATCGGAGTTGTATTCGTCCCCTGACTGAATAAAAACAGGTTTTCCTCGGACTTTCTCCGGATTGGCTTGTGTTGTATCACGTCGGCCATGGGCTTTTACTTCATTTTTCTCCCAATTGAGTTCGATATAATCGGCTCGCAACTCAATGTCCCCATAAGAAACAATAGCATTTCCATAAAGAAAAACGCGTTTGTTGGGTAAATCCATGAGTGTGGAGTCATCAGCAGCATGAAAAACGGTTTCAAGAAATGATTGATTCGCCGCTTTTAAGGAATCGGGGATGACAGAAACAACCGAATCTTTCTTACTCGACGAAAAGCCAGGCCCAAACCGCTTGGCAGCCGTGGTGGTTGGTTGTCGAGTGGGTGTAGTCGGTGCCGTTGTTGCATTATTCGCGCTATTGAGTGTGGAGGGCAATGTGCCCATCGGCCGTGTTTGTGCTTGGAGCATTCCAGTTCCCCACAACCCCATGCCGACCCAAAGTAGCACCTGAGGGATCCGATTGATCAAAAATAAAAAAGCCGTTCTCACGAATGCATGGATTGAGTGTATACGTACAGGTGTTGTAAGACCGTTATCTAACCAAACTGAGGCAGTCAGGTAATTATTTTCAGGTCCGGGTAAAAAACATTACCTTTGCATGACAAAAATAGATGAAAATCTGTTCTCCCGACGGATTCTGGGGACAATTCCTTTCAAAATGAGTGGATCAATGATGAATCGTTGGCTTTTCTTGGTCTGTTGGATCTCTCTGGCGAGTATTTTTCTCGCCATGATTCAGCCCGGCACCCAAATTCGGGTCAATAGCTTGGTGATTGATGCCGGCCACGGAGGGAAGGACCCGGGGGCTAGATCCAAATATGGCATCGAAAAAGAGTTTGCTCTGGATATGGCGCTACGGCTTGGAAAAAAAATTAAGAAGGATTATCCTGACGTAAAAGTCATTTTTACCCGCAACAACGACACCTTTATCCCCTTACATGAACGCGCCGCAATCGCCAATCGGAATAAAGCAAGTCTTTTCATTTCCATTCATTGCAATGCTAATCCCCACTCATCCAAACTTCGTGGAACAGAATCCTATGTGATGGGGTTACATAAGTCAAATGATAATTTGGAGTTGGCGAAACGGGAGAATAATGTGGTTTTGTTGGAAGAAAATTACAAAAAGACGTACAAAGGATTTGATCCTAATTCGCCGCTTGCCCATATCATGTTGGCTAACTATCAATCCTCCTTTCGGCAGCAAAGTTTACACATAGCAAGTCTAATCGAACAGAAAATAAAAAAAACCGGTTACCCAAGTCGAGGTGTTAAGCAGGCTGGTTTTTTGGTCATCTGGGAGACCACAATGCCCAGTGTGTTGTTTGAAGCGGGTTATTTGACCAACGACCAAGATGGGGCGTATCTGGCGACTAGTCGCGGTCGGGAAGAAATTTCGCAATCTCTATTCGAAGCCTTTCGAGTCTATAAAAATGAAATGGAGGGCACCTCCACCAAGTAAATCGACCATGATTTCAATCAGCAAAGAAGCCAAAGTTGGCCTTTTAGGCGTTATTACGCTTACAATTTTTTATCTCGGATTCAATTTTCTGAAAGGATTGGACGTGTTCTCTTCAGAAAATGATTATGTTGTCTATTATGACGACATCGCAGGTTTGCAAACGTCCAATCCGGTGACTCTCCAAGGTGTTACGGTTGGACGTGTGATGGGTATCGAGGTAGATCAAATGGCAAAGCGTGTCAAGGTTTTGCTGGCCATCAATAAAAAAATTCAAATTTCGGATCAATCTAGGGCTCTTCTCGCCGATGATGGTTTATTGGGATCGAAGTTGATCAAATTGGATGCGCGTCCTGGAACACCTTTGGTCGATGGGGGAGAAATAAAAGCCGGAATCGAGGTGGGCCTCTTGGGTTCAGCAACGGCTCAGCTTGCTCCAACGCTCGCCAAAGTAGATTCGCTTTTGTCTACCTTGCACGTCGTTTCAGCCGGATTTCAAGCTACCGGTCCACTCGTCAATGATGTTTTGATTTCGGCAAAAGGGTCTACGCAACAACTCACTGGCTTGATGGCTCAAAATTCGGGTAATTTGGCCAAAACTACGCAACAGGCTGCACTGCTTACCGCCAATTTGAATGCCTTGACCCAATCTTTGGATGCTCAGATGAAACCCCTATTAGCGAAATCACTGACGATTGCGGATTCGGTTTCTCAATTGCCCTTGGGCGCCACACTAAAGCAAATTGACCAAACGGTAGCAACCATTCAACACGTTTTAGCCAGTTTGGAGAAGGGTCAAGGAACAGCAGGTAAAGTATTAAAAGACGAGAAGTTATACCGCAATTTAGATAAAACTACCGCGAATTTAGCTGCACTTTTAGAGGATATGAAGGCTAATCCTAAACGGTATGTTCATTTTTCACTATTTGGCCGGAAAGGAATTCCAGCACCCATCACGCCCACTGATACACTTCAATGAAAACAAAAGGAACTAAGAAAAATAAAGTAAATATCGTCACCTTGGGTTGTTCCAAGAATGTTGTCGATTCGGAGGTATTGTTTACGCAACTCAAAGGAAATGGCTTTGAGGTAGATCATGAATCTAAAGAGGATGACTCCAGTATTGTGGTCATTAATACCTGCGGCTTTATTGACAACGCTAAACAAGAGTCAATCGATACGATTCTTCGGTATGTCGATGCCAAAGAACAAGGATATGTCGATAAAGTCTACGTGACAGGTTGTTTGTCGCATCGCTATAAAGATGAACTGGCTGTCGAATTACCACAGGTAGATTCATGGTTTGGGACCAATGAATTGGCACGCTTATTAAAAACCCTAAAAGCCGATTATAAGCATGAACTTGTAGGGGAACGGTTGCTAACAACGCCGGCGCACTTTGCCTACCTCAAGATTGCTGAGGGTTGTGACCGTCCATGTTCTTTTTGCGCTATCCCATTAATGCGAGGTGGGCACGTTTCTCGAGACATGGATTCTCTCATTCTGGAAGCCAAAAATTTAGCGAAAAAAGGTACCCAAGAATTAATTCTGATTGCACAAGACTTAACCTACTATGGTCTTGATGTTTATAAAAAACGTAACCTAGCGGAATTGATCGAGCGCTTAGCCGATGTGGAAGGGATTGAGTGGGTTCGATTGCAATATGCGTATCCTGCTGGTTTTCCAATGGATGTTCTCGATGTCATGGCGCGGCACCCGCATGTGTGTAAATACCTTGATATGCCGCTCCAACATGGATCAACAGAAATGCTTAAGCGAATGCGGCGGGGTATTACCCGGGAAAAAACAGAGGATTTGATTGCTCAAATTCGCGATAAAGTGCCCAATATTGCTTTGAGAACCACACTGATCGCTGGTCACCCGGGTGAAACAGAGGATATGTTTGAAGAAATGTATCGATTCGTTGAAAATACGCGTTTTGACCGGCTTGGGATATTCAAATATTCTCATGAGGAAAGCACCCATTCTTTTTCTATGCCAGATGATGTTCCGGCAGAAATTAAACAAGAGCGCGCCGACATGATCATGGAGCTTCAACAAGGAATTTCAAAAGAGCTGAATGAAGCCCGAATTGGCCATGTGCATAACGTTTTGTTTGATCGAAAAGAAGGCGATTACTTCATCGGACGTACGCAGTATGATTCTCCTGAGGTAGACAATGAAGTATTAGTTGATGCGAAAAAACATTTGGTCCGACTCGGGAGCTTTGCGCAAGTAAAAATCACCCATGCGGAGGAATTTGATTTGTACGGCGATATTCTAAGTTAAAATTATTGAGCTTGCTTTTTGGGGTATTGTATCCATTTAAACCCGAGAGTAATCGAGAAGTGATTGAGATCCACAGGAGAGGGTAGACTTTGAAGACCCTCTCCATAGTCTAGTTGTTTCTGTTGTGCATAATGATAACTCGCTTCCAAGTTGAGGGCAAGACCACTTTTTCGGTCAGTTTTTCCCAACAAAAAGTCAAATCCAACAGCAGCGCTTCCTGCCCAGTTTTGTCCAATACCTTGATAAGGCGTAATCGCATAGAACCCCGCATCTTGCTGAAAAAAACGTCCGCCTGATAGACGAGTGTACACCATGGCTTTTGGGTCCAATATATGTCGGAATTGTACAGAAGGCCCAACAAAAACAAATCTCCGGGTAGTTTCTAAATCATTGACCATAAAGTTATTCGAAAAGCCGTTGTAGTACTGTACATTAGTACCACGAGCTTGGCTCTGTGTTGCTGTAGCAATCAGACCTAATCCTAAAAATTTGGTTGGAAAATAGTGAAACTCGGTTCCTATGGTATACCCACGAGCTAGATTTTCATAATAAGGTAAAGAGGTTTCACTTAAGCCTTGAAGGGGGGCTGTGTAATTGGCTAATCCACCACGGAAACCTAATTGCCATCCCTTGTAGTTATACTCTTCAACCTTCTGCGTCGGAAGCACAGGCTTTTCAGGGGGTAAAGGCTTTAATTTTCTTGGTGGTTTGGGTACAGCGGCTGGTTTTGCCTTAGCCACTTCGTAACGAGACACTTCGGTTTCCTTTTTCGGCCCTTGGAAGATTTTATCTTTACTTAGATCGTCTGAATAGACTTGGTACGCAAACGATTTGACTAAACTCTTGAAAATTTGACTTTGTTTGACTTTGCCTGTGGGATCAAGATAGACATAAGTAAATCGGCTAGGCGATTCTTCCAAGATTTTGCATCGAATTTCTTGGCCAGCTTGAGTCACAATCTGGTCTCGCTGTCCCCAGCATGCGAGATGAACAGAGTACAATCCAAGAAAAAATAAAAAAAATAGATGTTTCATAGTCTTTATGAGGCTAATCATAAACTTGACAAATTTTATACCAAATTACGCCAATACCCCGATCTATCCGTCCAATTCCCTAAATTTGACTTTTTGCGGGAAAAAATTTAATAATATTTACGAAAATACTTGACACGCATTTCATAATCTATTTATCTTTCGGCGTAATAAGTCACTCAATAATCCCCCAGCTCACAATATGGCATAAAGCTCTACGTTAACTAATTGAAATTTAATCATGGAAAAAATTCAAGTTAGCGATTGTGAGCTTGTTTCTGCTTATATCAAGGGAGATGAAAACGCTTTTTCTGTTCTTGTAGAGCGTTATAAGTCTAAAGTCTTTACTACCATTGTATTGGTTGTCAAAGATACCTACGTAGCAGAAGATTTAATGCAAGATACGTTCATCAAAGCGATCAAAACCTTGCGTAATGGTCGATACAATGAGGAGGGTAAGTTTTTGCCTTGGATACTTCGAATCGCACATAATTTAGCCATTGATTATTTCCGGAGAGATAAACGATATCCCAATGTCGTTCTGGAGGATGGTAGTAATGTGTTCAATACCCTGAGTTTTTCGGAGGATTCCATGGAATCCATCCAAGTTAAAAAAGAATCGCACGAACATCTTCGGATGTTAATTAAGCGGCTGCCTGAGCAACAAAGGGAAGTACTCATTATGCGGCATTATGAAGACATGAGTTTTCAAGAAATTGCCGAGGCCACAGGTGTTAGTATTAACACGGCATTGGGTCGTATGCGTTATGCTCTCATTAATTTACGTAAAATGATGAGTAAGACAGTATATGCCTATGACACAAACTTGTACACAGAACCCCAATGATGTAATTCGCTATTTATATGGTGAAACTTCAGGCGAAGAAAACGATCAAATGGAAGAATTGTTGGCCAAAGATTCAGGCCTGCTTGCATGGTATTTAGATTGTTTGGACATTCAGCTTGGTTTAAACCAAATTGAGGTCACGCCTTCAGCTCATGTGGTGAATCGAATTTTAGATTTTTCACGCTCCTACGTAGCGGAGTAATCACATTGCATCTAAATAAAAAAACCAGATCGCCGATCTGGTTTTTTTATTTTATAACGTTGAAAAGTCAAACGTTTCGAGGAAACTGGTGGTAAACTGACCTGACTTGAACTGTTCATCGTCCATTAACTTCAAATGAAATGGAATGGTTGTTTTCACACCCTCAATGAAGAATTCTTGTAGTGCTCGCTTCATCCGGACAATGACCTCCTCACGCGTTTGCGCTGTGACAATAAGCTTCGCTATCATCGAGTCATAATTCGGGGGAATCGCGTAACCAGCATACACATGGCTATCAATTCGAACACCATGTCCACCCGGCAGATGTAGGCTTTTGATCACGCCAGGAGATGGACGGAACCCGTTTTTAGGATCTTCAGCATTGATCCGACACTCCATTGAGAATAGTTTCGGGTAATAATTTTTACCTGAGATCGGAAGGCCCGCTGCAACTTTAATTTGTTCCTTGATCAGGTCAAAATCAGTCACTTCTTCTGTGATGGGGTGCTCTACCTGAATTCTAGTATTCATTTCCATGAAATAGAATTTCCCATATTTATCGACCAAAAACTCGATCGTTCCGGCACCTTCATAACCAATGGCTTGTGCACCGTTGATGGCAGCTTGTCCCATTTCTTCCCGTAATGCCTGAGTTAGGATAGGAGAAGGGGTTTCTTCGACCAATTTCTGGTGTCGACGCTGTATGGAACAATCGCGTTCAGATAAATGACACACTTTACCATACTGATCGCCAACAATTTGGATTTCAATATGGCGGGGTTCCTCTACGAATTTCTCAAGGTACAATCCATCGTTTCCGAAAGCAGCACCCGATTCCATTTTAGCATCATCCCAAGCTTTTTGAAATTCGCTGGCACTTTTAATGATCCGCATGCCTCGGCCACCCCCACCGGCGGTTGCTTTAACGATAACAGGATAGCCAATTTGCTCAGCGATTACCAAACCTTCTTCAACGGACGATAGTAAACCTTCAGATCCAGGAATTACGGGAACTCCCGCTTTTTTCATGGTATCTTTCGCGGTAGCTTTGTCGCCCATCATATTGATTTGTTCCGCAGTAGCGCCGATAAATTTTATGCCATATTCGGCACAAATTCTTGAGAACTCAGCATTTTCTGAAAGAAAACCATATCCAGGGTGGATGGCGTCCGCATTGGTGATTTCGGCAGCTGAGATGATATTCTGAATACTTAGATACGACTGTTTGCTGGGAGGAGGGCCGATACAAACTGCTTCGTCCGCAAATCGGACATGCAGGGAGTCGCGGTCGGCAGTGGAATACACCGCCACCGTTTTGATGCCCATTTCCTTACACGTGCGAATGACACGCAGGGCTATTTCGCCACGATTGGCGATAAGAATTTTTTTAAACATACCAGGGTTTGTTACGTGTCCAAACAGTTATTTGGGCTCAACCAAGAAAAGAGGTTGGTCAAACTCAACAGGTGTCGCATCGTCAACCAAAATTTTCACAATTCTACCCGATACTTCCGATTCGATTTCATTGAAAAGCTTCATGGCCTCAATGATACAAACGACTTTACCGACTGAAACCTCGTCACCAACTTCTACGAAATTAGGTTTATCTGGGCCAGCGGCGCGGTAGAAAGTTCCGATCATTGGCGATTTGATGGTAACCAAATTGGAGGCAACCGGAGCGGGGGTAGGTTCTACAGGAGCCGGTGCGGCAACGGAAGGAGGGGCTACGGCCACAGGAGCAGCAGAAACGACTGGAGCCACATGCGAGTACCGCTTAATGTTTAGTTTTAAATCCGCTGTTTCGATGTTGACTTCATCGAGTCCAGAATTGGAGATGAAGTCAATTAATTTTTGTATTTCTTTTGTTTCCATTTGGAAAAGATTTCGTTAAGGTAAGTTAAAGATACAAGAAAAGATCTGTTGATCTTTATTTTTCTTTTACGCGAGAATCGTACTCATACGTGGCTGTATTAACCCGAATGAGTTCGTCATTGTCAATGAATAAAGGCACTTTAATGGTGGCACCCGTTTCTACTGTAGCGGGTTTGGACGCGTTGGTCGCGGTATCCCCTTTAATGCCCGGCTCAGTATACGTCACACGAAGTTCAACGTAGGCGGGTAGCTCAACAGACAGTGGCGTCTCGGTTTCGGCATGAATCAAAATGCCAATTTCTTGACCTTCTTTCATGAGATCGGCTTGTGGAACCATAGCTTCCTCCAAGCTCATTTGTTCAAACGTCTCATTATTCATGAAGTTATACCCAAAATCATCTTTGTAGAGAAATTGGAAGGTATGCTTTTCTACCCGAGCCGTAACGACCTTTTCACCCGCGGAGAATGTATTATCCAAAACCCGGCCAGTCTTTAAATTTCTAAGTTTGGTACGGACAAAAGCTGCACCTTTTCCAGGTTTAACGTGTTGGAATTCAACGATACTGTAGAGGTCATTATTCCATTCCAAGCAAAGTCCATTTCTGAAGTCAGCGGTTGTTGCCATGCGTTTTTTCTATAAATTAATTCAAGAATTATTCCGATTTGGATGGCGCGTCGTACGCCCATTTGATATAACATGAACCCCAAGTAAAGCCACCGCCAAAGGCAGCAAGTACGAGGTTATCGCCTTTTTTAAGTTGATTTTCATAATCCCACAAGCAAAGTGGAATAGTTCCAGCTGTAGTGTTGCCATAGCGTTGAATATTCAACATTACTTTTTCCGGCCCAATACCCATGCGGTTAGCTGTGGCATCTATGATCCGTTTGTTTGCCTGATGAGGAACAAGCCAATCAATATCATCTCCTGTGAGCTGATTTCGTTCCATGATTTCAGCGGATACATCCGCCATATTGGTTACAGCAAACTTGAAAACAGCGGGACCTTCTTGCGTGATGTGGTGAAGGCGCTGGTCTACGGTTTCATGTGAAGCTGGATACCGGCTACCACCACCTTTCATCATCAAGTGATGTTCTCCAGTTCCATCGGATTTGAGTAGGAAATCCATGATCCCATTTTCTTCTGAAGTAGGCTCTAGCAATACAGCAGCTGCTCCATCACCGAAGAGCACACAAGTCGTGCGATCGGTGTAATCAATAATAGACGACATTTTATCACCGCCAATGACGATGACTTTTTTGTATTTTCCCGATTCAATGAATTGAGCTCCAGTAGACAAAGCGTATAAGAAACCAGAACAAGCTGCTAAAATATCGAAACTTCCCACAGCCGGAATCCCGACTTTTGTGCAGACCAAGTTCGCGGTGGAGGGGAATAGATAGTCAGGTGTTACGGTAGCACAAATGACAAGTTCGATGTCCTTGGGATCCGTATTGGTTTTGGCAAGTAAGCCTTTAACCGCTTCTGCTGCCATATACGAAGTGCCTAGATCGTCACCTTTAAGTATACGCCTTTCTTTGATTCCTGTTCGAGAGGTGATCCACTCGTCGTTGGTTTCTACAATTTTTTCCAATTCTTGGTTGGTCAGGATATAATCAGGGACATATCCATGAACTCCCGTAATTGCCGCGCGTATTTTCATTATCAGTTAGTTTATGCGATCGATTATTCAGCAAAAGCCTCCTCGATTCGGGTAGCAACTTTTGACTGAATTTGTTTCTGAGCAAGAAATATCATATTCTTAATCGCTAAAGGCGAAGAAATGCCATGTGCGACCAACACGTTTCCACGAACTCCAATGATGGGACTTCCACCAACAACCTCATAATTCATTCGGTTAATGACTGGATCAGAAATGCCTTGACTCGCTGCATAGTCATACAACGATTCACCCATTTTGAAGATAACATTGCCTGTAAAGCCTTCCGTGACAATGACATCCGCATGACCTTCAAACATGTGACGTCCTTCAATGTTCCCGATGAAATGGATTTTTTTATTGGTTTTCAATAGCTGGTGAGCGGCTTGCACGACGGTCGAACCTTTTTGTTCTTCTTCTCCAATGGACAAGAGCGCTACTCGAGGTTGTTGAATTCCCAACGTGAATTGGGCATACAAGGAACCAAGTTCAGCAAATTGAACTAGAATTTCAGGTTTACAATCTGCGTTGGCGCCAATGTCCAACATCAAACTATACCCACCACTGATGAGTGGGAAAAAACCTGCGATAGGTGGGCGTTGAATTGAACCAACTGTTTTTAAAGAGAACAAGGATCCAACCATCATAGCACCGGTATTTCCAGCACTACAAAAAGCATCGACCTGTTTGTCTTTCAGTAGTTTAAATCCGACGTTAATGCTTGAGTTTGGTTTTTGAGAAAGGGCCCGGGTAGGGTGTTCATCCATTTCGATCACCTCATCCGCGTGGACGATTTCGATCGTACCAGATGGATAAGATGCTTGGCGAAGCAGATCCAAAAGAGCACCTTGTTGTCCTATCAGAACAATTTTTGTATTTTCTGGCAACTCTTGTGCTGCCATTAATGCCCCTTCAACAACAGCCTTGGGAGCGAAATCGCCCCCCATGGCATCCACAGCAATTTTCATAAATAGGTATTTTGCGTATTCGGGTCAAAAAAGTGGTTTACACGCCTACGTGCAAAAATAGGTAACCGAAGAGCGTGTCTTCAGTTACCTAAATGAGAAGGATATAAATTACTGGTAGTTTTCAACTACTAATTTTCCCTTGTAATACAAATTGCCTTCATACACGTGCGCTCTGTGACGTACATGAATTTCCCCTGTGGTGCTATCAACGGACAACGCTTTGGCCGTCAAGGCATCATGTGTTCTGCGCTTATCTCGACGAGTCGTGGAGATTCTTCGTTTAGGATGTGCCATATTTACTCTAACCTATTTAAAATATAATAATCAATTATTGTTCTTCCATTTTTGCAAAGCCGCCCATCGTGGATCTACCTCGGCTTCATCAGGTAAATCGGTCTCTTCTGCTTCAGCCTCGTCATGTTCAGGTAAGCCATCGCTATACACCCAAATCGCCGTCACGTCCTCGTCCTCCTCTTCATCTTGATCACGGAGATCCGGGTGAATACGCTTCATGGGAAGCGAAAGGATGATAAAATCCAAAAGATGCTGCGAAATATCAATCTCTGCCGTTCCAAAAGGGATGATTTCAATCGCATCCGCAATGATCTCGGCCCGATCTCCAAATTTAAAAATATAGTCTTCCTGTAGATCAAAAGGTTCCCAATAAGGCTCTAGGCTTCGGTCACAAATCAAATACACCTGCCCCGCGATATGAAACTTCAAGCGCACCATAGTGGATGACTTTTCCAGCGTAACGTGAGCCACAAAGGAACCCTCTTCCACGAAATCTTGATCGAAAGCAGCAAAGAAATGTTTGTCGCCCTCAAAATCATAGAGGTATTGTTTTTCCTCTAACCCTTGTATCGCTATATTGAATGCTCTCAGTTCCTTTTTCACTATGAGTCAGAAAAGATGCAAATTTACCCCCTTTTTTTGATTTGGAAAAGAATTGTTTACTTTTTCCTTTCCAAAGGAAAATCCCAGCCGCCTAATTCGTGAAAAAACTGACGTTGTTCCAAGAATTATCGATTTTTTCCAACACTTTTGTGTTTCACCTAGATATTTGCACATGATTCTCCTACTTGATGTGGGCAATACGGATGCTACGTGTGGGTTAGCAACGCAAGATGGGCTCCGGGATATATTTCGAATTCCTTCGTTACGCGAAGTTACCCCAGGCTATTATGAAAATCAATTACGTACCCATCTGCTGGAAAAATCAATCAGCTTGGAGTCTATTGATCAAGTTGTCCTGAGTTCCGTCGTCCCCAGCATTACACCTTTCTTCCGTCAAGCCATTCACACATTGTTCCTTTGTGAACCTGTTTTGGTGGATGCGGATATTTTCCCTGCCTTGGCCATTCAGATTGATGACCCCTCAGAGATTGGGAGTGATCTCATCGCCAATGCGGTAGCTGCCTATCAAAAATACCGGCGAAATTGTATGGTGATTGATTTTGGTACGGCCTTGACTTTCACAGTTGTCTCGGGTGAGGGTAAAATTAAGGGGGTTTCTATCGTACCTGGACTACGGACGGCGGTGAAGGCTTTGTTTGCGAATACAGCTCAACTGCCGGAAGTGCCTTTGGAGCTCCCTAGTTCGGTCATTGGCACCAATACCATTCATTCCATCCAAGCCGGAATCCTGTGGGGGTACGAGGGACTTGTCCGTTCGATGATCCGGAAGATTAGGCGAGAAATGGGAGGGGATTGCATTGCTTTGGCTACGGGAGGTTTATCCTCCATTATTTCAACCTTACACGGGGAGTTCGTCGAGGTAAATGTTAACCTCACGCTTGAGGGTTTATTGGAAATAGGCAAAGCCCATCGTCACACAGCATAAAATTTTTTCCATCGGATGTATTCTGCAACCTCATCTGGGACTAAATACTGGATGGGGTGGTTCTCCTGGATGCATTTTCGAATGTAAGTTGCGGAAATGTCCAATAAAGGTGCAGGAATAAAACGAACCGAGGGGTGGTTTTGATATCCATGATCGGGTGTATGTGGCCTTGGATAAACATACAAGGAATAGTATTCCAATATTTTATCATGATTCTTCCACTGTTGGAATTGCACCAAATTATCTTCACCCATGAGCAGGACGAAGGTATACTGCGGGTGTTTTTCAGCCAGTACGGTGAGGGTATCAATGGTATAGGATGGGCGGGGTAGCTGAAATTCGACCGCACTAGCTTTGAGCTTGAAATTCGCAGCGATTGCTTTCTCGACCATGGTTAATCGATCGAACTCATGCAGTAGGCCTTTATTTTTTTTGAATGGGTTTTGTGGGGAAACCACAAACCAGACCTCATCCAGGTCAGTCTGATACGCCATCGTGTTGGCGATGATCAAATGGCCGACATGAATGGGATTGAATGAGCCGAAAAATAACCCAATTTTTTTACTCATACCTGCCAAGGTTTTTCGGGAATGTGCAGGGTATCCTGTTGGAAAGAGCTATATAATTCTTCAGCTTTTTGCTGAGAAGTCTCGAGGTCGTCGTTGACGAGTATCACGTCAAATTTATTTTGAAATGTCATCTCAAATTGCATTTTATACACTCGTTTTGAGAGGCTTTCTTCTGTTTCGGTCCCTCGTTCGCGCAACCGTCTTTCAAGTTCTTCGAGGGAGGGTACTTTGACAAAAATAGCTAGCGCTTGGTCGCCGAAGTACTCCTTCAGTTTCAATCCACCTTTTACATCCACGTCAAAAATAACATTTTTTCCAGCTGCCCATAGGCGTTCGATTTCAGATTTCAACGTGCCATAATATCCGCCTGGGTAAACCTCTTCCCATTCGATGAAGGCATCTGCACCAATTTTCTGGTGGAACTCTTCAATGGTTAAGAAATAATAATCTTGGCCATTGACTTCATTCCGGCCTCGGCGATCCCGCGTGCAAGCAGATATGGAAAAGCCCAAGTTGTCGTGGTGTTTCAAGAGGTGTCGGACCAGGGTAGTTTTTCCGGATCCGGAAGGAGCACAAAAAATGATGGCTTTTCCCATAGGGGTGGATCTAAATGAAAATAAAATCCACTGAGAGGATATCTCAGTGGAATAGATTATGAATATACAAATATAATCTTAATTCATGAATGCTACATGAAAGATTGAATATTGTAGGGCAAAAAGAGTAGCGAGGGAAAGGACAAGCCCAATTTTCTTTTTAATGTCCTCGACGGTTCTGTCGGGGCAGCATTTTTTTTCTACTTTGTTTGTCAAACTTTCTTTCAATTCTTTTTCTAACTGATATCCTTCGATACAGGGAAGGCAGGATTCAATATTTGATTTGAAATGTTCCATTTCTTCAGGACTGGCGGAACCATCCAGAACGGCTTGGATCATTTCCATGCATCGTTGATGATTCTCACAATGCTGTTTTTTGGATTCGGCAACAGGCAACTCACTCATCGGGTTTCAATATCACTTAATGTCATCAATTCAACTTTCTCGGTAGCCAAGTGTCCCGGCATAGGTTCTTAACTTATCTTTTAATAGGTTACGAGCGCGGTGCAATCTTGAACGAACCGTACCTATTGGAATGTCCAAAATTTTGGCCATTTCTTCGTAAGTAAACCCTTCAATGTCACATAAGATTATGACAGTACGGAAATCAACCGGTAAGGCATTAAGTGCATTGGCGACTTCGTCACCAATCATATCTTGCACCGTTTCTGTCCGCAAATCTACTGTACCTGACACTTCGGCATCTTCCGACGAATTGTACGTAGTTTCAACGTCTTGATAATCGACCTTGGAGGGCTCTTTGCTCTTCCGTCGGTAATCATTTATGAAACTGTTCTTCAGGATTCTAAACAGCCACGCTTTGGCATTAGTTCCTTGTTGAAAGGAATTGATAAATCGAAAAGCTTTGAGGTAAGTATCTTGAACGAGATCGTTGGCATCATCCTCATCATTCGTTAATCGGTACGCAAAATTGTACATGGAATCAATGTGTGGCATGAATTCCGAGTCAAATATCAAGTACTGATCTTTCTCCGGGTAGGCGTGTTGTACGTCGACTTCATCTATGTCCATGTTCTTTTGCTTCTGTATTCTTGGTAAATTTACACAATTTCACCCATCAATCTAAACAAATGTATCCGATTATCCGCTATAAAAGTTGGGTAAAAGGACGGTACGATTGGTTGGTCGGTTCCTGCATTCTTAGAAATGGGAAATAATTGAAGCAACTAATCGCAATTCACGCGCCATAATCGCATGGCCTGACAGAATTGCCGATTCATCTTCTGATCTTAATCTTTGTTGTATCTTTGCCGAATATTTGCATGCAGTGAAGAATTTCTTACTTGAACTTAATCCGCCTCAGCTTGAGGCTGTCACCCATCCGGCTGGGCCCTTGATGATTATTGCTGGCGCAGGTTCGGGAAAAACCCGGGTATTGACTTACCGAATAGCTTGGCTCATTGACCAAGGCGTAGATCCTTTTCAAATTTTAGCCCTCACATTCACCAATAAAGCGGCGGGTGAAATGCGGCATCGAATTGAGCAAATCATTGGTTCTGAAGCCCGCAATCTTTGGATGGGTACTTTTCACTCTGTTTTTGCCAAAATATTGCGGATCGATGGTCATAAACTAGGTTACCAAAGTAATTTTTCCATTTATGATACGGATGATTCCAAGTCACTCATTCGCTCCATCATCAAGGAGTTTGCATTGGATGATAAAGTTTACCGGCCTAACTTTGTCTTAAATCGAATTTCGGGGGCAAAAAATGGGCTAGTTTCGTGGGAAGCATACGCCGAAAATCCTTTGTTTCTGGAGGAAGACAAAGCGGCGAAAATGCCTGAAATTGGGCGAATCTACAAAACCTACCAGCTTCGGTGTTTTCAGGCCAATGCCATGGATTTTGATGATCTACTTTTCAATACCAATGTCTTGTTTCGAGATCATTTGGATGTGCTGAACAAATACCAACACAAATTTAGGTATGTATTGGTGGATGAGTTTCAAGATACCAATGTCTCGCAATACAATATTACCCGGAAGCTTTCCGGCGTACACCAGAATATCACAGTAGTAGGGGATGACGCACAAAGTATTTATGCTTTTCGAGGTGCGAATATCCAGAACATTCTCAACTTTAGATCTGACTACCCTGAGTTGCATGTGGTAAAACTGGAGCAAAACTACCGGTCTACCCAGACGATTGTTTCGGCAGCCAATTCCGTGATCCAGAAAAACAAAGAGCAGTTGGATAAACGAGTTTTTACGGAAAATGAGCCTGGCGATAAAATCGAATTGATCAAAGCGGCCTCTGATCAAGAGGAAGGGCGTTTAGTCGCATCGCGTATTTTTGATACGAAATCGAAGCTGGGTGTTTTCAACCGGGATTTTGCCATTCTATACCGAACCAATGCCCAGTCGCGGTCCTTCGAAGAGTCTTTGCGGAAATTGAATATCAAGTATAGAATCATTGGCGGGCTTTCTTTTTATCAGCGGAAGGAAATTAAGGATTTGCTGGCGTACCTCCGGTTTACGGTGAATCCCCAAGATGAGGAGGCATTTAAACGGATCATTAATTTACCTAAACGGGGTATAGGGGATCAAACCGTGGCTCGAATTGCCGTT